>Ga0114966_10005598_pt1 | contig 10601 bp, 8 predicted proteins | sample M_130207_XF_Meta_FD_87029 | JGI IMG/M metagenome (GOLD analysis project Ga0114966, IMG submission 87029) | Freshwater microbial communities from Lake Montjoie, Canada to study carbon cycling - M_130207_XF_MetaG | ecosystem: Environmental > Aquatic > Freshwater > Lake | place: Lake Montjoie...
ATATGTATTGTCAGTTAATTATTTCCAATGAATATTGGAAATTTTAGCTATTTTTTATATTTATAAAATATCTATATATTAAAAATCTTCTTGATTATTAAGGTAAAACTAATACAAAAGTATTTTTACAGTAAGAAAGTATTACCACTAATATATAATATTAATAGCACAAATGAAGTCATTAGCTTCAAAAAACCGAAACTTCATATTTGCCTATACATATAATATTTAATAAAAATATGATTGTTGGGTATTTAAATACCAGATATCAATAAGTCTCCAAAAACTTTTGTTGAAGTAAAACTCAATGAATACAGTTGGATAATAAATAAAAAGAAATGGATGAATCTAATTAGGGAATTAATCTTCCGTTATTTTTTCATCTATAGCATTGGCTACTACTGAGAAACTTCTCTTTTTCAATGGATTGCTCCTATTATTATCAATTTCCAATCTATTGTTGATAATATCAATACAACTATAAAGTGCTTGCCGCATGGATGTTTCATCCGCAATCCCTTTTCCAGCAATGTCAAATGCAGTGCCATGGTCCGGAGAAGTTCTAACAGCTGTTAATCCTGCCGTGAAATTAACTCCTTCCCCTAATGAAAGTGATTTAAAGGGTATCAACCCTTGATCATGGTATAAAGCTAAAACAGCATCAAATTTTTCATACTGTCCTCTTGCAAAAAATGCATCTGCACTATATGGACCAAAGCATAATATACCTTTTTGCTTTGCCTCTTTAATGGCGGGTTTAATTATTTCAATTTCCTCCTTGCCAATTAATCCTTCATCCCCTGCATGTGGATTTAACCCTAATACGGCAATCTTAGGTTTGCTAATACAAAAATCCCTTTTCAAGGATTGATTGATTACATGAAGTTTGCTTATTATACTGTCTTTTGATATCACCTGAGCAACATCTTTTACAGCTACATGCTCAGTAAGTAATCCAATTTTCATATTTTCCGCTATCATCAACATAGCAACATCGTTCGCTCCAAATAATGATTTCAAAAATGGTGTATGCCCAGTATAATTAAAACTAGATGATTGAATGTTTTTTTTATGAATAGGTGCAGTAACTAAGCCATCAATCTTGCCCGCTTTTAATGCCTCAGCTGCTACGGAAAGACTTATAATTGCATACTTTCCTCCTGTATCATTCATTTCCCCAGGTGTTATAGCTACATCTTCTTCCCAGCAATTAAATAAATTAACTTGTCTATGATTTATTTTTGATGAATCCTTTATTGCAGAAAAATTCAAATTAACTTCTGGCAAAGTTTTTCTGTAAAAATTAATTGCTTTATTATTCGCAAATACGACAGGAGTACAAATATCAAGAACCCTATTATCGCTTAATACTTTTAAAATTAACTCAATTCCAATTCCATTAATATCTCCGCAACTAAATCCTATTATCGGCTTATTATCTGTTGGTACACTCATGAATCTTTCCTTTATTCTGTAAAAATACGAATTCTTTAATGATTTGCCGACCTAGAGTATCTGTTTGATTATTGACTTTACTTTAGAATCTCTCTACTTATTACCATTTTTTGGATTTCACTAGTGCCTTCTCCTATGGTACAGAGCTTGCTATCCCGATAAAACTTCTCTACTGGAAAATCTTTTGTATAGCCATACCCTCCAAAAATCTGAATGGCATCCGTACTTATTTCCACCGATATTTCACTTGCATAATATTTTGCCATAGCGGATTCCTTTGTCATTGGCATACCCTTCATTTTTAAATCACATGCTTGATTGATCAATAATTCGGCCACTTGTATTTTTGTAGCCATATCCGCCAACTTAAAAGCGATTGCCTGGAAATTTGATATTGGTTGATCAAACTGTTGTCTTTCTTTAGCATATTTCAAGGATGCCTCATAGGCCCCTTTTGCAATTCCTAAACTTAATGCAGCAATTGAAATCCTTCCCCCATCAAGAATCTTCATTGATTGCTTAAATCCTTCTCCCACTTCACCTATTCTGTTTTCGTCACTAATTATACAATTATCAAAAATCATTTCAGTGGTTTCACTTGCACGCATGCCTAATTTATTTTCTTTCTTACCGGCACTAAATCCTGCAGTATCACGGTCAATAATAAACGCTGTTGAATTGTTTTTTGCTCTTGGTTCTCCCGTTCTACAAATTACTACGGCAACATCCCCAGATTTTCCATGAGTAATCCAGCTTTTAGTTCCATTTATTACCCAGTTTTTTCCATCTTTAACGGCAGTGGTTTTCATATTCCCTGCATCGCTGCCTGTATTAGGTTCTGTAAGCCCCCAAGCGCCAATAAACTCTGCGGAAGCAAGCTTAGGTAAATATTGTTGCTTTTGATCTTTGTTTCCAAACGTCATGATGTGTCCTGTACATAATGAATTATGAGCCGCTAATGACAAACCAACTGAGCCACAAACTTTTGATATTTCCTGAATAATACTGCTATACTCAAAATAGCCCAAACCCGAACCACCATATTCCTCCGGTACTAAAACACCCATCATCCCTAATTTTCCTAAAGCCTTAAAAATATGAATTGGAAATTCCTGAGACTCATCCCATTTCATGAAATCAGGGCGAATATATTGATTGGCAAAATCCTTTACCGTATCGGCTACTTGATGTGTGAGTTCTGATTGTGAAAAGTCCATAAAAACATTAATTATTTTTGCAATTTAGTGAATAATAAATACCAACAAGTGTTAGTTTTTATTATTCTTTTATTACTAAATAATGGGCAAGTTTCTCATACTTTTCTTTATCAATAATTACTATTTTTTGAATATCCTCTAATGATTTAAAGGGGCCGTGCTGATTTCGAAAATTAATTATTGCCTGAGCTATTGCAAAACCTATATAAGGATGTGATTTCAACTGTTCTAATTTAGCTGTATTGATATCAATTTTCTCAGCCAAATTTTCATGAAAAACAAGCCTGCTTTTTATTTTTTGAAAAACCGAATCCTGAAGTCCCCATACTTCTGATATTTGATCTATAGAATAATAGCCCCCTAGCTTTTTTCTATACAAAACAATACGTCTTGATAATGTTGGGCCAATTCCAAAAAGCGATTCAAATACTGAAGTATCCGCAAGGTTAATGTCTATTTGTTTTTTCTGCTCCTTCACTCTATTATTGAATGAAAAGTAAGGGCGTTCATTTTTTTTTGAAGTATCTTTTATTACAACATACGGGATTAATTTCAATGCTAAACTTGATGATATACCCCATATTTTTTTTATGTCGTCGGGATCATGAAACTTTCCTCCCCTTTGTCTGTATTTTTCTATCGTATGCATAATAGATTCGCTCAAAGCCATTTGTTTCCATGCTTCCATTGTAATAGTGTTTGGGTCGAAATTAAATAGCTTCAATGAATAGTTTTCCTCTTGAATTAAATCCGATTTTTGCTTGCCCACAACTTGCTGTAGATTAGAGAATGCAGCTATAATGCCATTTTGATCATACGGTTTTTCTGGAAACACCTTTTCTAGTATTACAGGCAAATAAATCAAGAAGAGATTTATTATTAATAAAACAATTATGCCTGTTTTTTCTTTCTTAGTAAAATAAAAATATTGACTTTTTTGATTAATCCGCATTCATGAAAGTTAATCACCTTCTTACAAGAATAAGCGAGAAAAAAAACACGATTAATTGCAATTAATCACTTGGCTATCATATGCCAACTGAATATTGGTAGGGAGTTCTTGATTAATAACCACATGTTTGCCTAGCTGATGACTAATATGAGTAAAATATGCAGTCGGGATCTTTAATTCTTCGACAATATCTACCGCTTCATGCAAAGTGAAATGAGAAAGATGCTTTTCTTTTCTAAGTGCATTTAATACAACTATCTTGCTTCCTTTTATTTTTTCTCTCTCTGCTTGATCTATTCTATTAGCGTCGGTAATATAGGTGAACTCGCCAAATCGAAAACCTAAAACAGGCATTCGTAAATGCCACACCAATATTGGAATTACCGGAATGTCGCCGATTAGGAAAGGAGCTTCATCGATTTCGTGGAGTTGTATGTCTGGAATTCCAGGATATTTTTGTTCTGAAAAAACATACCCAAATTCTTTTTTTAGCGCATCTTGAGTGAGTTTATTTGCAAACACTTTCATCGGCTGTTGATGAAAATAATTAAACGCTTTTACGTCATCGAGCCCAGCTATATGATCTTTATGCGGATGTGTAAAAATTACAGCATCCAGTTTTTTTACTTTAGCCCTCAACATTTGTGTTCTAAAATCAGGAGTCGTATCAATAACAATGGCGGTTGTATCACTTTCAATTAAAATACTGCTTCTTAATCGCTTGTCTTTTTGATCTGAAGACGAACATACATCACATTCACAAGCAATCATAGGGACTCCGCTACTTGTGCCAGTTCCTAAAAAAGTTATTTTCAATGGAGGGCTAAACATCTTCGCAAAATAATAAAGAGAAATAAATATTATCGAACTATGGAAATGCGGGAATCTTACTTACTAACTTCCATTGCCATCATCTCTTCATACAGCTTCTGGCTTTCATGGGTCAAATCATCTATATTAACCTTAAGTAAGGGCAATAAATCAATTAATGTGTTAATCCTTCCTTCTGTTTGTAGAAATTTATTTAACACCACCACTTTCTTTTCCTGAAGAATACAATATCCACTCTGAAAAGTTCCTCTTTCATATCGGATAATATACCCCCCTTCTTCTATAACATTTTCCACTTTGTCAAGATTATGTTGTGTGTATTTCATATGCAGACTAAAACGATTTTAATAATATTAATAACTAGTATGCAACATCGAATATTTATTACTCTTATAGAAATTTACTTTTCAACAATCGTTGATAAAAAATTAATGGCAAGTAGCTATGTTAATGAGTTTAAATAGTTATTTGCTTGACATTCTGATTACCGGCACAATCATTTCCTCCAAACTAATACCCCCATGCTGAAAAGTGTTTTTATAATAGTTTGCATAATGATTGTAATTATTGGGATAGCATAAAAACAAATCGCCTTTGGTGAAAATAAATGAAGAGTTCATATGTGGAACGGGCAGCCCAGCTTCTTTTGGGTTTTTAAATGCCAATACATCTTTTTGATCATAATCTAAATTTCTTCCGTGCTTGTATCGCAAGTTAGCTGTTGTTTGTCTATCACCTATAACCTTTACAGGAGTCTTTACCCTCGTGCTGCCATGATCTGTTGCCAGGATTACCTGTATTTTCTTATCAGCAATTTTTTTTAAGGCTTGGTGTAAAGGACTATGCTCAAACCAGCTTGCGGTGAGGCTTCTATAGCTCGACTCCTCCCCTGCCAATTCTTTCAATACTTCCATTTCAGTTCTAGCATGACTAAGCATATCAACAAAATTGTATACAATAACATTCAAATCGTTTTGAAGTAGATTGTGCATATTGTCTACTAATTTCTCGCCATCGTGATGGTTTGTTATTTTAGTATACGAAAATTTAATGTCGGCCTTACCCGCCTTCTCAAGATTAGCTTTTAAAAATTGTTCTTCGAATAAATTTTTACCTCCTTCTTCTTCATCATTTTTCCACTGAGAAGGAAATTGCTTTTCTATATCAATCGGCAACAATCCAGAAAAGATTGCATTTCTTGCGTACTGAGTAGCGGTGGGCAAAATGGAATAAAAAGTATCTTCCTCATGAATTCGAAAACTTTCTGAAAATATAGGCTGAATTGTTTTCCATTGATCAAATCTTAGATTATCAACTAAAATGAAAAATAATGAACTGTTTTTTTGAAGATGAGGGAACACTTTTAATTTTAAAAGATTATGGCTCATTATTGGTCCATCATCACTCTTAGGAGAAACCCAAGATGCGTAATTTTTTGAAACAAATTTAAAAAACTCATTATTGGCTTCTTGCTTTTGTGTATTAAACACATCCTGCATTTCCGGACTATCACTTTTTTGCATTTCCAATTCCCAATAAACAAGTTTTTTATAAATATCCATCCATTGATAATGATTAGGATTATCGTTTAAAGCCATGAATAATTTTTGAAACTCTTGTTGATAAGCACTTGTAGTTCTTTCTGCGATTAATCTTTTGTTATCAATCAACTTTTTTAAACTTAGCCAAACCTGATTTGGATTGACGGGCTTAATCAAATAATCGCTTATCTGACTTCCGATGGCTTCATCCATAATATTCTCCGCCTCGTTTTTAGTAATTAATACAACGGGTAAATTATTATTAATTGCTTTTATTTGCTGCAATACTTCCAGCCCTGAAATTCCAGGCATAGATTCGTCTAATAAAACGACATCTATAATATTACTTTTTACAAATTCAATGGCATCATACCCATTGGTTTTTGTCACTACTTCATAATCTTTATTTTCTAAAAACAAAATTTGTGACTTTAAGCTTTCGATTTCATCATCCACCCATAATATTTTTGCTACGTTCATTTAAAAGTTGTTTATCGGATATAATTTGTAAAAGTTTGCGTTAATTATAAACAAATGTAATTTTTTAGACGATTGAAGTGTAGCTTTGCTATAGACATTTATTGGATTTAACAGATTATTCCCAATTTAATACTTATTAATGCGATTTCATAAAATTATTAACGACCCGGTTTATGGTTTCATAACTATTGATGACGAATTAATCAACCAAATAATTTCTCATCCATATTATCAAAGATTGAGAAGAATTAATCAAATGGCGATGGCTCATTTAGTATACCCAGGAGCTGTACATTCTAGATTGCATCATTCTTTAGGCGCCTACCACTTAATGCGTTCTGCGCTTCAGGAGCTAATTAGTAAAGGAATTGAAATTAATGAACAAGAACAACAAGCTGCAAAAATCGCAATACTGTTGCATGATATTGGCCATGGCCCTTTTTCTCATGCATTAGAACAAGTGTTGGCGAAAGGACTGCACCACGAAGAATTGTCATTGATGTTTATGAAAGAACTCAATATTCATTTTGATGGAAAACTTAAAATGGCATTAGATATTTTCACAAACAATTACCCGAAAAAATTTTTACACCAGTTGGTAAGTGGTCAATTAGACGTTGACAGAATGGATTATCTAACTCGGGATAGTTTTTTTACCGGCGTAAATGAAGGTGTAATCGGATACGATCGTATTCTTAAAATGCTCACCGTTCATCATGGAGAATTGATGGTGGAAGAAAAAGGAATTTATTCAATAGAGAAATTTTTAGTTGCGAGAAGGCTGATGTACTGGCAGGTTTATTTACATAAAACAGTTTTATGTGCAGAACAAATGTTGCAGAGAATTATTAAAAGAGCTAGATCAATCGGCGCAACATGTCAAGAGCCCTTAAATAACTTTATACATGAACCGTCTTCAAATATAACGCTGGATCAATTTTGTCAAATCGATGATGGAGATGTGATGATGGCAATAAAAATATGGAGTCATCATTCAGATTTTGTTTTATCTACCTTATGCAAAGGTATAATCGATAGAAAATTATTAAAAATAAAATACTTTTCTGAAGCAGTAAGTCCTATTCTTTTAGAAGAGAAAATAGCAGAGGCAAAATCAAAGTACTCAATATCTTCGGAAGAATTATCATGGCTTATTTTTACAGGAGAGGCCTCTAGCAGCACTTACAATTTCGAAAACGAGCATATTCATGTTCTTTTTAAAGATGGTTGTGTAAAAGATATTGCAGAAGTTGACAATGCACTGATAAATGAAAATCTAAAGGGGAAAGTGAAAAAATATTACATTTGTTATCTTAACTAATTTCAAATAGTATACTATTATATGCAATTCAGCGCAACTCAAATAGCAGAAATTATAAATGGTCGTATTGAAGGTAATGCAGCAGTAACAGTCAGCACTTTTGGTAAAATCGAAGAAGCCAAAGAAGGCGAATTATCATTTTTAGCAAACCCTAAATATGAAGAATACCTTTATACTACTGAAGCTTCGATCATCATTATTAATGAGTCATTACCACTTAAAAAAAATGTCAGTGGTACACTAATCCGAGTTGCTGATGCTTATTCTGCTTTTGCCAGTTTGTTAGACATGTATCAACAATTGAAAGTTCAAGAGCTTACTGGCATTCAAGATCCTGCTTATATTCATCCTTCCGCAACCATTGGAGAAAATGTTTTTATAGGTGCCTTTGCATACTTAGGTGAACATGTAAAAATTGGGGATGGTACTAAGATTTATCCAAATGCTTATATTGGAAACAATGTGACGATTGGAAAAAATACAATTATTCATCCAGGAGTTAAAATTTATTACGATTGTAGTATTGGTTCGCATTCAACAATTCATGCAGGCACCATTATAGGAAGTGATGGATTTGGTTTTGCGCCACAGAAAGATGGCTCTTATAGAAAAGTACCGCAAATTGGAAATGTAGTAATTGAAGACAATGTAGAAATAGGTAGTAATACCACCATCGACAGGGCTACTATTGGAAGCACCATCATTAGAAGTGGTGTTAAACTTGACAATCTTTTACAAATAGCACATAATGTAGAAATAGGTAGTAATTCAGTAATAGCTGCTCAAACAGGCATCAGCGGAAGTACAAAGATCGGGAAGAATGTAATGATTGGCGGCCAGACAGGTATCGGGGGCCATCTTCAAGTCGCAGATGGAACGAAGATTAACGGAAAGTCAGGTATAACAAAATCCATAAAAACACCTAATACTTCTGTGACAGGCAACCCCGCTCATGATTTCAAAGCCGCTTTAAAAAGTCAAGCCATGGTAAGAGCGCTACCTGAACTTGAGAAAAAAGTAAAAACGTTGGAAGTACTCATAGAAAAATTATTAAAAAAAGAATAAATTTTTAATTTACCATTGAAGCCTGTAGCCATCAAAAAATTATCCTTTTTAATTACACTATTTTGTTTTTTATCGATTATTTCTTTTGCTCAAAAAACAATAATCAAAGGAACCATCATTGATGGTTTAACAAAAGAACCAATCAGTTTCGCATCTGCCTTTCTGAAAAAAAATGGCAAAGGCAAAATCACAGATAGTTTAGGCAATTTTTATATTAACATTGAAAACAATCAACACGACACCCTAGTCATTAGTTATATTGGATATGAAACAATCTTGCTGATAGTAGATTCATTAGATATAAACAAACACTTGTTTGTTTATATGGAGAGAAATGGAAAATCAAACGAATTTGTTGTTAAAATAAAAATAAACAAAGGGATGTTTGTATGGAAAAAGATAATGAGCAAGAAAAAATATTTCAATAGATATAATCAAAAAAACTTTAGCTACGAGGCATACAATAAAATCGAAATTGATATTAAGAATTTTAACGCTGAAAAAGCAAAAAAGAATTACTTTCTAAAACCTTACTCATTCATCTTTAACTCCGTAGATACTACTATTGAAGGCACGCCATACCTTCCTGCATATTTAGTTGAAAGTGTTAGTGATTATGCTTTTCAGAAAAAACCAAGGAAGTTTTATGAAAATATAAAAGCTGTAAATGCCAAAGGGCTTGAGAATGAAAACTTCAATAAGTTTCTAGGTGTAATGAATCAGAATATTAATATTTTCGATAACTACATCAATGTAATGGGAAAAGATTTTATCAGCCCATTTAATGACAATGCTGATTTTTATTATAATTTTTCAGTCATTGATACGCAAGTAATTGATAACATAAGAACTTTTAGATTTGTTTTTAAACCAAAAAGATCTGGTGAAAACGTATTTGAAGGCGATGCCTGGGTGAGAGCAGGTTCTTTTCAAGTGATAAAAACATCTATCTCATTAAGTAAAGATGCTAATATAAATTACATCTCTAGAATTGGAATATTTCAAGAGTTCTCTAAAATTAATGACACCACTTTTTTTTTAACTAGAGATAAGTTTTTTGCAGATTTTAATGCCTTGGGTAAAAACTCATTGACATTAATTGGCAAAAAAACCACTTCTTATAAAAACATTTTACTTAATAGCGACTCCATAAGCAAGTTTTTCCTAAATCAAAAAACAGAGGAAGTTATAAAAGAAAATGATCCGAATATACATAAAACAGATTCTTTATGGTCGGCAATCAGACACGATTCTCTTTCTGTAAATGAAAAGCAAATCTATCAAACGGTTGATAAATTACTGAAGATGCCAAAATTCCAAAGCCTACAAAAAGCTTTACGCTTTATTGGAACTGGCTATAGAAATATTGATTTATTTGAAATTGGACCTTGGTATAATTGGATAAGTAATAATTCCCTGGAAGGATATAGAATGAGATTCGACTTAGGCACTAATACAAAATTCAAGAAAAACATTTATCTGCATGGGTATTTAGCATATGGCGCGCTAGATCATAACGTTAAAGGAAAAGCAGAAGCATACTGGATTGCACAAAGAGAGCCCAATAGGTTAATTTTTCATGCCTCATATGCTGATGATATTGATAATGGAATAAGCCAAATTGGCGAAGTGAGTCAAGATAATATTTTCTCACTCGCCATAAAAAAACCAAATTATAATCAAAAATTCATTAGATTAAGAGATACGAGATTTGATCTAAGTAGAGAATGGAATAGTGG
>Ga0114966_10005600_pt1 | contig 10596 bp, 8 predicted proteins | sample M_130207_XF_Meta_FD_87029 | JGI IMG/M metagenome (GOLD analysis project Ga0114966, IMG submission 87029) | Freshwater microbial communities from Lake Montjoie, Canada to study carbon cycling - M_130207_XF_MetaG | ecosystem: Environmental > Aquatic > Freshwater > Lake | place: Lake Montjoie...
CCTTGAGGCGGGCTTCGAAGTTAAAAGGCTGGGAGTCGGCTGGACGCTTCGCGAGAACTACGCTGAGGACCTGCGGGATGATTTCACCGGCTTTTTGGATCCGGACGGTGTCGCCTTCACGGATATCCTTGCGGGCGATTTCGTCTGCGTTGTGGAGCGTCGCTCGCGCGACGGTCGAGCCAGCGAGGAGGACCGGATCGAGCTCCGCCACGGGCGTGATGGCCCCGGTGCGACCGACCTGCATACTAATCGAACGGAGAATCGTTTCGGCCTGATCAGGCGGGAACTTGAACGCCACGGCCCAATGCGGGAACTTGCTGGTGCGGCCAGCTTTCTGCTGCTCCGCTAGTCGGTCGACCTTAACGACGGCTCCGTCGGTGGGGAAAGGGAGATCCCGACGCAGGAGGTCCAATTGCTGCACTGCTTTCCAGGCGGCCTCGATGCCACGCTGGACGGGGATATCGTTGCGGGTGGGGAAGCCCCAATCCTTGAGACGACGCTTGAAGTCGGACAGGGACGCGAAGGCCTGCGGCTCGCAGGCGCCCAAGCCGTAGCAGATGACGCTGAGCCGGCGTTTCCGTGCCTCGACTTGGTCTAGCAACTTAACCGTCCCCGCCGCTAAGTTGCGCGGGTTGGCGTAGAGTGCCTCGCCTTCGGCTTCACGCTCGGCGTTCAGACGTTGGAACTCCGCTAGCTCCATGTAGACCTCGCCGCGGATTTCGAGCAGAGCAGGGGCGTCGGTTAGCTCACGAGGCAGCGACTGGATCAGGGCGATATTATGGGTGACATCATCCCCGCGGTTACCGTTACCGCGCGTCACCGCCCGCACGAAACGACCCTTTTCGTAAGTGATGGATAGCGCGACCCCATCGACTTTAGGTTCGACCACGAAGTCGACATCGTTCGTGCCGAGCGCCTTTTGGAGCCGCTCACCGAAGGCTCGGAAATCGCTTTCGTCGTAGGTATTGTCCAACGAAAGCATCGGCTCACGGTGGTCGCGTTGCTGGAAGCCTTCGGAGCGGTCGTCGCCGATTCCCAGTTCTGGGCCGGCGTGTTCCTGGTATTTGCCCTCGAGTTTACCGAGGCGAGTTACCAGCTCATCGAATTCAAAATCGGAGATTTCCGGGGCGTTTTTACGCCGATATAGGTCCTCGTGCCGCGCGATCAGTCGGCGCAGGTGCTGGATTTCTTCGAGGTCAGTTTCCTTCGACATGAACCTCGAAAAGATAGGCGAAGGAGGCGGGGGAAAGCAAGGGGGGAGGGACAGCACTACGTGCTGTCTGCCTCGGGTAGGGGCAGCACCGCGTGCTGCCCTAGGAGTTCGCCGCAGGGCGAACTCGGTAGGGGCAAGGCTGTGCCTTGCACTCCGATGGAAGGAGGGCGCGGCGAAGCCACGCCCCACCCTTGTAAAGGCAGCTAGGTTGGCACGCAGTGCCAACCCTACCCAATGCATTTAAGTGCGGCGGCGCAGCCGCCGCACAACCCCTAGCCAACGATACTCTAGCCAACAAGTCCCCTTCCGCCCCCACCTTTCTACCTTTGCACTTTTGCACCTTTACACCTACTAATCACCCATGGCCATACCCCCGCTGCCTCCCCATCTCCAGGCCCGTCGTGAATTTCTGCGCAAGGTCGCCCTCGGGGCGGCGTTGTTCGCCATGCCTGGTGCTTTTGCGGAAGCCCTCACGCGGACGCCCAAGCAGACGGAGGGTCCGTTCTATCCTGACAAGCTCCCGCTCGATACCGACAACGACCTCATCATCATGAACAACGGGATCACCCCGGCGGTTGGCGTGGTCACGTGGCTGAGCGGTAGGATCCTGGACGAAAAAGGTGAGCCGGTGCGCAATGCGCTCGTCGAGATTTGGCAGGCCGACAACAATGGCGCCTATATCCACACGAAGTCGGGCAACGCCGCGAAGCGCGATGGCAACTTCCAGGGCTTCGGACGATTCCTCACGGGCTCTACGGGCGAGTACCTTTTCCGCACCATCCGTCCGGTGGCCTATCAGCCGCGTGCCCCGCACATTCACTTGGCCGTGCGCATCAAGGGCAAGAAGGAGCTTATCACGCAGTGCTATATTCAGGGCCACGAGCTCAACGAGAACGACATGGTCTATAAGGCCATCAAGGACCCCAAGCAGCGTGCGAACGTCACGCTCGGCTTTGATCCCTTGAAGGGCTCCAAGGCTGGCGAACTCGCCGCGCGTTGGGACGTTGTCCTGGGCTTCACGCCAGAGGGGTGAAGGGTGACAGGTAGGGGCAGCACCGCGTGCTGCCCTAGGGTGTAAAAGTGCAAATCGGCCTACGGCCTGTGCAAAAGTGCGGATGTAGATACAGTAGGGGACTGGTTGGCGAGGAGTTGTGTGTCGGGCTTCGCCCACCTGCCCGATGCATTTAGGACAGCACGTGGTGCTGTCCCTGCCTAAAGGCAGCGGCGTAGCCGCACCAACACCCCAAGTGCCCTTGTCAACTTGTCCCGTTTCGTTACTACTTTTACACGTATTCCTCCCTCATGTCCTTCGTCACCCCACGTCGTGAATTCCTAAAGCAATCCGCCTGGCTTTCGCTCGCCGCGTTCGGTTGGTCCGCCCAAGCCGCCGAGACCGCACCATCCACCAAGATTTCGCGGCTACGCACCTCGCTTAACGCCTACTCCTTTTATGTGGAGTTGAACCTCGGACTGAAGGAGCCGGGCAATCCGAAGGGAATGAACTTGCATCAGCTACTGACCTTCGCCGCCGAGGCCGGTTTTGATGCCATCGACCTCACGGGTTATTTCTTCGCCAGCTACCCCAAGACCCCGACCGACGCCGAGATCTTCGCGATTAAGCACGAGGCCTTTCGGCTGGGGCTCGAAATCAGCGGGAGCGGCGTGAAGAACGAAGTGACCACTGCGGACCTAGCCCTCCGCGCCGAAGGCAAGCAGCGCATCAAGGATTGGGTCGACGTCTGCGTGAAGCTTGGGGCGCCGGTGCTCCGCGTCTTTGCGGACACCAATATCCCGCCGCAGAAGTGGCAGGTGGCTTCCGGCGGTGCTTCCCGCGACGTCGTCGAAGGTTGGATTGCTGCCGATTTCCGCGACTGCGCGGAGTATGCGGCGGCCCGCGGCATCTTCATTGGGGTGCAGAATCACGGAGACTTCCTGACCACTGGCGCCGAGCACGTCAGCCTGCTCAAGCGTATCAATCACCCGAACTGCCGCGCCATCGTGGATACCGGCAAATACCTTACCGAAGACCCGTATGTCGATATGGCCCTCGCCGCGCCCTACGCTGTGAATTGGCAGGTCAAGGAGACCCCGTTTGGTAAGCCAAATAAACCGCTCACCGATATGCGTAAGATTGTAAAGATCGCCCGCGACGCCGGCTACAACGGTTACCTCCCGATTGAATCTCTCCCGATGGGCCGAAAGGATTACGATACCCCTGGCGAGTTGAAGCGCATGCTCAAGGAGCTCAAAGCCGCCATCGCGGAGTGAGTCGTGGGGCGAAGCCACGCGAGGGGGGGGGTGTGTCGGGCTTCGCCCGCCTGCCTTGGGTAGGGTTGGCACGCAGTGCCAACCTAGGAGTTCGCCGCAAGGCGAACTCGGGTAGGGGCAAGGCTTTGCCTTGCACTCCGTCTGAAGGAGGGCGCGGCTAAGCCACGCCCCTACGTTAAGAGGCAACTAGGTTGGCACGCAGTACCAACCCTACCCGATGCAGCTAGGACAGCACGCGGTGCTGCCCCTACCTTAGGTATTGAGAGGCATAAAAAAGCCCCTGATTTATCAGGGGCTTGGGTGGGGCGCTAAGCGCTACGCCTTACTTCGCGTGGGCCTTGATGAAGTCGATGTTCGCCTTCACCTGTGGGACGCTGTCGTTCCAGTCGGCTTCGTGCTCGATCGAGATATGACCATCGAACTTCTGCTTCTTGAGCTCTTCGAGGCAACCAGCGGCGTCGACCACGCCCTTGCCCGCGACTACGACCGGAGCGTTGCCGAACTTTTCCTTATCCTTGAAGTGCACGCTGATGATGCGGCCGTTAAGGATGCGGAGGCACTCGACGGACTTGAGGTTAGAGGTCGCCCAGTGGCCGATGTCAGCGCAAGCACCGACGCGGTGATCGCGGCTCTCGACGACGCCGAGGATGTAGAGGGGATTCCAGACCTTATACTTCGGGTTGCTCATCGAGCCGCCGTGTTCGTGGAAGGCGACCTTGATGTCGGTTTCGATGGCGGCCTTTTCCCAAGCGGCAATCTGCTCGGTCGATTCGGTGCAGACGGAGTAGAGTCCCATCTTCTTCGCGAAGGCCATGATCTTGTTCACTTCTTCGACATTGCCGGCACCGACGACGCCGTAGTTGACAGCCTTAACGCCTTGGCGCTTCAGCTCGGCCTGGAGTTCGGCCATGGCTTCGGCGGACATCGTGTGGTTCACCTTGTCCTTGGAGCCGGGCTTGAGGACCTGGCCAGGGTAGAACTCAATCATATTGCCGCCGGCTTCCTTGGTCTTGGCGATGGCTTCAAAGGCTGAGAAGCGATTGAACGTGTAGGATTGGCAGCCAACGAACCAGCCGTTCTGGCGAAGTTCTTCCGGCAGCGGATCGGCGTTAAGCTGAGCCACGAAGGCTAGCGCGAGGAGGGTGAGGAGACGCATGGGGGTGAGGGGTTATGACAGAGAAAGACGAGGGGTGTTCCGTAGGTCAAGAACCTGCCGCCGTCGGGTTGTGAAAAGAGCCCCAATTTCATCATAATTTACCATGTGCCTAAACTTTTTTCGCCGTTGGTTCGGCTGGCCGACTCGCCGCCCGCTAACGTCGGACGAGGCTTTCGGGCGCTGGGGCGAGGGGCAGGCGGCCCAGCATTACCGTACCGCGGGAGCGACGATTCTGGCCCAAAACTGGCGCCATGGTCGGGATGAACTCGACCTTGTGGTCTTGGAGCGACAGGTCCTCGTCTTCGTGGAGGTGAAGACGCGCTCGGTCGATTTCGGTGGGGCCGGGTATTATGCCGTCGATAATCGAAAGAAAAAGGCCCTTCGGCGGGCCGCCTACGGCTGGCTGAAGCAAATTGGCAGCGCCCCGCACCGTCGTTTCGATGTCGTGGAAGTTATGGTTTGCCACAGGGGCACCGTCCGCATCCTTCAACACCGGGGCGTGACCCTTTTCGGGAAGCGCCGCCCTTGACTCCGATGTCCGAATCCGACCGTCATCCTTTCCTCTCCGGCCTTAGCAAGCACCGTGGCGCCCAGCCGACTTGCGTGGTCATTTTCGGCGCCTCTGGCGACTTGGCCGCCCGGAAGCTACTGCCGGCCCTGTACAACCTGGCGGTCGATAGCCTCCTGCCTGCCGACTTCCATCTGATTGGCTTTGGCCGCAAGCCCATCCCGGATGCCGAGTTCCGCACCCAGGCCGCCGCTGATATCACGAAGTTCTCCCGGCGCGAGTTCCGTCCCGACATCTGGAAGCGTGTCGAAGACAATATGTCCTACCAAGCCGGCGGCTACGATGAGCCCGCGGCCTTCGAGGCTTTGAAGGCCCAAATTGCCGACGCTGAAAAGCGTGCCGGCCGTCCGCTGCAACTCGTCTTCTACGTCTCCACGCCTCCCTCCGTCTTCGAGCCCATCCTCGAGAATCTCGGGCAGTCGGGCCTCGCCGCCCGCGGCCTCGGCACCGACCTCGAGAGCAAGGTCATCATCGAGAAGCCGTTCGGCAAGGACCTCGAGTCCGCCGTCCACCTCAACGCCGTTGCGGCCCGCAATTTCCGCGAGTCGCAGATTTTCCGTATCGACCACTACCTCGGCAAGGAAACCGTCCAGGATCTCCTCGTCCTACGTTTCGCCAACCCGATCTTAGAGCCCCTCTGGAATCGCCGCCACGTTGACCACGTCCAAATCACCGTCGCCGAAGAGCTCGGTGTCGGCACGCGCGGTGGTTACTACGACAGCAGTGGCGCCACGCGCGACATGTTGCAGAATCACACGATGCAGCTCCTCGCGCTCGTCGCGATGGAACAGCCTCGTTCGCTGTCCGCCGAGCATATCCGCGACGAGAAGGTCAAGCTCCTCGAGTCCATCCAGCCGCTTCGCCTCGGTGCTAACGCTGACGCCGTCCGTGCGCAGTATACCGAAGGCCTCTCGGGTGGCGAAAAAGTCCCGCGCTACCGTGCGGAGAAGGATATCCCGCAGGAGTCCGCCACCGAAACCTTCTGTGCGCTCCGTTTCTCGATCGAGAACAGCCGCTGGTCCGGCGTGCCCTTCTACATGCGCTCCGGTAAGCGCCTGGCGCGCCGTGTCTCCGAGATTGCCATCCAGTTTAAGCAACCGGAGTCCGGTCTCTTCGCGGGCGACGCCCGCTACGACCTAGCGCCCAACCGCTTGGTCATCCAGATTCAGCCCGACGAAGGCACGACGCTCGTCCTCAATTCGAAGGTACCTGGCCTCGAGCCGCGCACGCAGCCGGTCCGCCTGAGCTTCCGTTACGCGACGACCTACGGTTCCAACACGCCCGAGGCCTATGAGCGCCTCATCCTCGACGGTATCGTCGGCGATCGCACGCTCTTCATCCGCGGCGACGAGACCGAAGCCTCTTGGCGCCTCTTTACGCCTTTGCTGAAGAGCTGGCAGCAGCAGGGCCGCGAGGGCATGGAGGCTTACGCTTCTGGCTCTTGGGGTCCCGCGGGCGCGGATGCGCTTCTCGCCGCGCATGGCCACGCGTGGCGTAACGCTGGTCGCTAAGTCCATGTCTCACCCCATCCTCGACGCGCTCCCGGGCTTTCCGATGAAGATCTCGGCGGCTCTGCCGGCGCTCGACAAGGCGTGGGCGGAGGAAGGCGAAGACGCCACGCGCGCTTCGCAGATGAACGTCATCTTGATGTTCGGTGCGAATGTCACGCCCGAGGATGCTTCGGCGCGTTTCGATGAAGCCATCCGTTTCGCCCAACGCTACCCGTGCCGCTTAGTCGTCTTGGCTGCCCGTCCCGCCGCCGAAGCGCTGGCTGCGCTCGAGGCCAAAGTGAACGTCCTGTGCTTCTTTGATCCTTCCCGACGTGGCAAGCGTTGCTGCGAGGCCCTCATGCTCGCCTACGGTGCGCCAACGGCGGAGCTCGAATCGCTCGTCTCCACTTGGTTGGAAGGCGACCTCCCGACGAATCTCTGGGCGCATGGGGTGACCGCCGAGGAATTCCGTCCTTGGTTGGATTGGTCCACACGTTGCCGCCGAGTGGTCGCGGACCGTTCGATTGTCGGCGAGGCCTTCTTTGCCTTACCGTTCAAGAACCCGCTCTCGATTCGCGACCTCTCCGTCGCGCGTTGCCTGCCAGTCCGCCAAGCGCTCGGCCAGTATCTCGCCGCCCATACGCCGTCGGACCTCGTCCGCGGCCTCCAGTCCGTCACGATTTCACATGGCCCGAGTTTAAGCGGTGAAGCCGCTGGATTGCTGGCTTGGATGAAAGGCTGCCTCACGCACTGCGCGGGCCTGACCCGCGCGCATCTCGGGGGAGAGTTTAAACTCTCTGCGAAGGTTCCGCCCGGCGATAACTTAGATGCCGAGTGGGTCTATGCGGATGGCTCGCGTTTCTCATGGGAGCATGCTGATCAAGGCACGCAAGCGGTCATCACCTTCACGCGTAGCCGCCAGCCGGCCCCCGTCACGCAACGCGTCGCCTTCATGGGCGCCGCCGAAGCGTTGTCCGAAGCGGTGTTCTTTTGATTAGCGGATGGTGGATAGCGGTTGGTGGTTGGGAAGGCAAAGAACAGAGTGCTGAGTCGATGGGAGGCAAAGGGTGGCCTGCGCTCGTAGGCATCGGGTAGGGTTGGCACTGCGTGCCAACCTAGGAGTTCGCCGTTCGGCGAACTCTGGCAGGGGCAAGGCATAGAGAAGATCGGCGGAGCCACGCGCATACCCGCGCGAGCCGCGCTCGCGAGGGGCAGGAGAGCGGAGCTGCGGCAACTACCGGTAGGGGCGATCCAGGGGGTGGCCCTACGCGTAGCGTTTACCCTGATAACATTATAATTATCGAAGATATTTTTTCGAATTTCCGATGGCGAGGGCGGGGCACTTCCCCAAAGTCCCGCTCCCGCCTGATGACGATACCACGTCCAGTCCACCGCACACTCCGCCCATGATCCGTGACTTCGACGAGACCGGTGGTCGGCCCCTGCGTGGGCCGGAATCCTTCAAGCGACCTACGCTCGATGAATTGAATCTGGAGCTGCTTGCCTCCAATAAAGGGCAGGCGTCCGTTAAGTTACAACAAGTCCTCGACCTCTTCAAGGCGGGTAAGATTGCGCTTGGCGTTCGTCGGGCCAAAGAACTCACCGTTTGGTTGGAAGGGCAGCCGTACCTGATTTACGCGGGTAACCTTGCTTGGCTGACGTGGCACCTGGCCACCTATGCCCCGCCGGCCGTCGCTCGCTGCATGGTGAGGCGTGCCCTTTCGACGCTTCCGGCCAAGGGCATACAAGTGACTAGCGCGGTGTTCGGGTATGTTTCCCTAGCTAAAGTCCATCGGCGACGTGGCTGCGCTCTGCGGGTCCGCGCCTGCTGTCAGCATATTCTCAAGAAATGGTCCGATCGTGATATGTATAACTTGGCATACCTGCCTTACTTCTACCTGAGTGAGTTACTGTATCTGGAGGGCAAGTACGCGGAGGCTCTCCCGTTGATGGAAAAAACCTTGGTTAACATCGAGCGGTATGGGGCGTTCGACTGGCGGCTCAAGCACGACGTGCAAATGCTGCATGCCCAGCTCCTCGAGGCGGTTGGCCAGCGTGAGAAAGCTCATACTTCTTACGCTACCTTCCTCGAGAAATTCGGCGACCATTCCTATATGTCGCGGTCGCTGCACGCAAAGGTCTGGGGTGGCTTTAACCGTACGAAGGACGCGGTGAACCCGAAGTTCTAAGAGTTCGCCGTCGGCCTGTAGCGGGTAGGGTTGGCACTGCGTGCCAACCTAGGAGTTCGCCGTTGGGCGAACTCAGGGTGGGGCAAGGCTTTGCCTTGCACTCCTGACGCGGAGGGCGCGGCGGAGCCACGCCCCACCCTTAAGCCGCAGCTAGGTTGGCACGCAGTGCCAACCCTACCAAGATACACGGCACCAGCGGCCAAGCGGCCGCCACACAACCCCTAGCCAACCATACTCTAGTCCACCAGTACCCTGGGTGAGCACGCAGTGCTCACCCTACCTCAGAAAGGGCGGGGTGGTTTGCCTTTTGGCCAGGGATAGGCTTGGTGGCGTATGGCCACAGTCCGCCTTATCCTCGGCGATCAGTTGAACCCGAGGCATCGTTGGTTTCAGCAGGTCGACCCTGCCGTGATCTATGTGCTCATGGAGGTAAGGACCGAGACCGACTACGTCCCGCACCATGCCCAGAAGGTCATCGCCATCTTCGCGGGGATGCGGCGCATGGCCGATCAACTGCGCTCTGCTGGTCATCGCGTCCGTGCCTTCCGTCTCGGCGACGCCGACAATCGTCAGTCCTTCGCCGCCAACCTCCGGACGGTTTTCGCGGAAGTCGGTGCGACCCGTTTTGAGTATCAAGAGCCCGATGAATGGCGCGTCGATCAAGACCTGACCGCTTTAGCTACAGGCTGCGGTCTACCTACGGCCGTGGACTCGACAGAGCATTTCCTCGATGCCCGCACCGGTGTTTCCGCACACTTTCAGAAGGACGCCAAGCGTTGGTTGATGGAGTCGTATTACCGTAAGATGCGGGTGCGCACACGGCTACTCATGGATGCCGATGGCTCGCCGCTTGGCGGCGAGTGGAACTACGATGCGGAGAACCGTAAGCCGTGGAAGGGGACCCCCCCGCCGCCCGCCGCTTGGGATGTCAGCCATGACCACCGTAAACTCTGGGCCGAGATTCAAGCGGCCGGGGTAAAGACCTTTGGCGAACCCTCCGCCGAGCAGTTCCCTTGGCCCTGTGACCGCGCCGAAGCCCTCGCGCAATTGGACGCCTTCATCGAGCGAGGCCTCCCGAACTTTGGTGATTACGAGGATGCCATGCATACAACCTCGGATCGCCTGTTCCATTCGCGTTTGTCCTTTGCCCTTAACGTCAAACTGCTCTCGCCGCTGGAAGTCGCGACCGCCGCCGCGGACGCGCATCGCCGCGATCCGGTTCGTTACCCCCTCGCCGCCACCGAAGGCTTTGTCCGTCAAATCATCGGCTGGCGCGAATACATCCGCGGCGTCTATTGGGCCAAGATGCCCGGCTATGCCACGGTCAACGGCCTTGGCCACACGCTGTCGTTGCCGTCGTGGTTCTGGACCGGGAAGGTGAAGATGAACTGCCTGCGGCACTCGATTGGGCAGTCGCTGCAGACCGCGTATGCGCACCACATCCAGCGCCTCATGGTCATCGGGTCTTTCTGTCTGACCGCGGGTGTGGACCCGGCGGAGGTCGAGCGTTGGTACCTCGGCGTTTACATCGACGCCTTCCAATGGGTCGAGTTACCGAACGTCATCGGCATGAGCCAGCACGCCGACGGTGGTTTCCTCGCCAGCAAGCCTTACTGCTGCGCTGCCAGCTATGTTTCGAAGATGTCGAACTATTGCGGCGGCTGTCCGTATAATCCCAAGGACCGCACCGGTCCGCTCGCCTGTCCCCTCAA
>Ga0114966_10005601_pt1 | contig 10595 bp, 7 predicted proteins | sample M_130207_XF_Meta_FD_87029 | JGI IMG/M metagenome (GOLD analysis project Ga0114966, IMG submission 87029) | Freshwater microbial communities from Lake Montjoie, Canada to study carbon cycling - M_130207_XF_MetaG | ecosystem: Environmental > Aquatic > Freshwater > Lake | place: Lake Montjoie...
ATTGTTGTCCAAATTGTGGACCATATTGTTGGCCAAATTGTTGTCCAAATTGTTGTCCAAATTGTTGTCCAAATTGTTGTCCAAATTGTGGACCAAATTGTTGTCCAAATTGTTGACCAAATTGTGGACCAAATTGTTGTCCAAATTGTTGACCAAATTGTTGTTGTCCATATGGTTGCCCATATTGTTGCCCATATGGATTATTTTGTTGAGCAAAATTATAATATTCTTTGCTTGGTCTGTCTGCGCCTCCGATAAAAACATCGTCATCCGAATCCGAATCAGAATCGTCGTCCGTTAAGATAGATCCGCCTTTTGTTGCTAAAAGATCTCGAATATAATTATCACTCCTAATTTTTACATATTCTTGTTCAATTAGACTATCAGTTAAAAATTTTTCATTTTTTACGTCATTGACATATTTTCCTAGTGCAATTACCAGACTTTTAAGATCCTTGTCTTCTCTTTCTGATAGGTCTCTTTTAGTTTTTTCTTTTAAAAAAGCATTTATTCTTCTTAAAATAATTGTTTGAATAGCGCTCAATTCAGAATTTTTTTCATCTAATTCATCTTTTAATTGAGCCAATTCTTTAAAAGGAATTGGAGTATCATTCAATATCTCGATGCTTTTATTATTTATAAAATCTGTATATTTTTTTAAATCATTTATCTCATCCACTATTCTTTCTAATCCACGTATTCCATTTAAAGAATTTTTAATATTATCAACACGTAAATCATCTTTAATATTTGAGATTAAAATGCCTATATCGTTTAAAACACGTTGAACATACTCACTAATTGTTTTTGTTTTATCTCGAAGAATCATATTAATTTTTACAGAAATTTTATTTGTAGTATCATCAATAATCTTTTTAATGTTGGCTAAAGCTTGTGATGATGGTTTATTTTCACGACCTCTTTGACTAAAACTTGGTTCTAATTTTTGTTTTTCATTATTTAACGTAGCAATTAATCTTTTTAAATTTTTATCGCCATTTAAATTTTTAACTATTTGAGATATAGGGTCTTCCGGTTCTTCTAATGCGGCTGATTCTTTTATAGTTGGTAATCTAGAGGCTTTTTTTAGTAATCCAGGGACCATATTATAAGCAGAATCAGAAACAGGAACAGGAACAGGAACAGGAACAGGAACAGAATTATCAAACGCAGAAGAAGATGGAAATATAAATTTAGCATCGGAATCATCAGAAACAGGACCACGACCACGACCTATATTACATTTATTGGCATATAATGAAATAAAAAATGAGATTTGATTTGCTGAAAACATGCTTATTCCTTCATAATTTCCAATAATTTGATAAACAGATAAGTTTTTTAATAAAAATATACAATTTTCGTTATTTAATAATAAATTATTATTATCATTACATGTAATATCTATTGTAAGAGTATTTACATCATAGTCAATTATATAAATATTAATATCTAAAATATTTTTTAAAAAGTCAATTGCTTCGGCTTCATGAATGCCTGTAATGGTATTATTATTATTGTCTAAAATTAATCTTTTTAAGCTATCAATAGTAAATCTCTTGACACCCGTTTGCTCATTTAGGTCCGCGTATAAATTTATCGTAACCGCATTTAATCTATCAAGCTGCTTATTTAATATATTTTTAATACATTCTAAAAAATATTCAAGTGAATTAAGGGTTTTATTGTTATATATTTGATTGTTATATATTACCCATTCTGGGAAAGTATCTGTCAGACCTAGCGATTTAGACTTTTCTAATACAAGTCTATTAAATATCAAAGTTTTTTGTATATCGATATTTTCTGGATTGATCTCTCTGTCAAAATACGAAAAAGTTACTATTTGAGTAACGTCTGAAATACTATTAAATCCATTTAATAATTCATTACATTTATTTACAATACTTTTTTCACTAATTTTTAAATGTAACAATTTTTTAAAATCATCGCATGATTTAATATGTTTTTCTAGCGTAGTTCTAATATGTCTATCTTTATACTGTTGAATAAAGATATCGTCACAAATATTTTCGATTTGATCTGTCACTTTATTTGCGGTATTTTGTATTTTTTCAGTTTCTAATAAAATAGACGGTGGAACAAAGAAATTATTAGCATTAAAATTAATGGATTTCGTTTGGCTAAAATCAGATATATCAAAAAAGTGACTTCTAACAACATCGGGCATAAATAATTCAGATTCTAAATCTTCGTCTAGCTCTATAAGTGAATCAAACATGTCTTTAGTTAATTTGGCAGGAGAAGGTCCAGGTGAAACAGCAAAAACAATAAAACTATCAGTAAATGATACCATAGAACAATAATACACCAAATACAATTTAAGCATAATTAAATCCATATTGGTAACATTTTGTTCCGCGGTATATAAACTATTTTGCCTTAAACACTTTATTTGTAATAAATGTGTTATTAATACAATACAATCATACAAGTCGCCTTCTAATTTAAATAATTTGACATATTTTTCCTCTTCAGTTTCCGCGTCTTTATTATCAGGAACTAAATAAAGTCCTTGGTCATCTACTAGTTTCCATTTGTCACTTGGTTCATATTTTTTAGACGTAAAAATTGTTGTAAATTTCTCGTCGATCCAGTCAAGTTTTTTAGAAATAGCTTTACCTAAATCTCCTTTTACATTTGTTACTGGTTCCAATCCTGAAAAATTTGGATATTTCATAATTAATGCGGCATGTGTAATGCTAGGATTTAAGGTTTTAAAATCAATTGTTTTCTCCATTTGATCGAAATAATATTTAATCATGTTAGTTACTAGTGTTTCTATTTCGCCGTAATATATTTTCCAAACATATAATTGATTTACATAGTATGACATGTTAAAAATAGCAAAATATATTCCCAACTGTTTGCGAGATGTAATCAATAAAAATGGATTGGCAATATACATTTGCGTCATTTCATCAATATTCATATTGAATAATAGTTCTTTTTCTTTTGACAATTGAGCATTTTTTGTTTTTAAACTGCGTATATTTTTACATAAATTATTACAATCAACATTGTCGTCATTTTTTGGTATTTCTGCGCTTAGTTGTTCATATATTCGAATATCCGCATCGATACACATATCTACTAATTCAGCCTTGTTTTTGTAAAAATCAATGCTTTTTGTATATATCTTTTTATACTCTTTTAAAAAATCCACAATGCTATTAAAATAGTTGCGCTGATTTTCGTATAACTGTAATAACTTATTGGATAATTCTATTAATAATTCCATAATTTGAGCTTGATAATCAAATAATTCTTCGCATTGTTCTGGAACTTGACTTAGTAGAGTTGCGAACTCTTTTTTTTCATCGTCTGAATAGGCATCGATAGGATTATCGCCTTCAAATACCAAGGTTTCAAAAATACTTTTAGATGTGTTATCATATATATTCTGCGTGCGACCTATCTCATATTGTATTTCAAGATAATCATTTCTATTTTCATATAATATTTTTTTTACCTCAATATATGTGCCATATTTGTTAATCAACATATCATTCGCAGGACTGGGATTATTTTTTATAAAATCCGTAAATACATCTTTATCTAATAATAGCGAAAAGGTTATAGGATCAGTATTCAAATCAGTTTCATTGATAAAAATAACCGGATAATTTTTTATAAGATATTTTTTTTCGTCTAGAAATTGTTGAGAATAATCTGTCACATCTCCTAAATTTGGAGGGGTTCTTTTTTGAAATGTTTGTCCGTTTTTAATATCATCGAGCGTTTCCTCTTTTTTTGTTTTCATATTACCAACTGAGTTTGGAAATTCAGATTCTATTAATTTCAATTCATCTTCCGCTTCTTTCAACGCATTTTTGTATGATAAATTTGTGTATGGTGACATTAGTTTACCTGTAGGTTTTGTATCAATAGACCAATCATCCTTTCTCCATTTAATTCCAAGAATAGTATAGGGTCTTTTATTAATGTAAAATAGTCCATTGATTTTAAATAAACTGCCTAGTGTTAACTGAATATTTTTATTTATTAGATCTTCTTCCATTGCCTGTTTTAGAGTCCGCTCCTTTTGTAAATTTAAGAGCTTTAAAGGGTTTTTTTGAAAATTAAATGTCTTGCTAATGTTGCGATTGATAAAGCTGTCAAATTGATTTGCTTCAAAGAATTGGGTATATTTAGCATCAGGTGGAGCATTAGGCGGAATGTCGATAATTGCGCTTTTGATATATTTGACAAGTGGGTCAAAATATACGGTATTACTTTTTGATGTAGGAACGGTCATGTATGGTTCGTATAACAATTTGGTATGATTTGGAATTATAGTTTTAATGAAAATAGTGAGTGTATTAGGAATAGTTGGTTTCTTTTCCTTTTCTTTTCCCTTTTTAATAAGCTTTTGGTTACCATTATTATTATTATTATTATTGTTATTATTTCTGTTATTGTTATTATTTTTATTATTGTTATTGTTTCTGCTATTATTTCTGCTATTGTTTCTGCTATTAGAATTTTTCTTGTTGCCTTTTGAATAAGCATCATCTTCATTCTCATCTTCATTTTCATTTTCATCATCGTCATATTTTTTATTATTTCTATTGTTTTTAGAAGACATATTTATAATAGAAATAGATTTTTAAATTGTTATAACTACTTTATAAAGTATGATAAATTAGTTATAAAATACTAGGTCTTTAATCTTTAATCTTTATTACAATAAGTTTTTATAATTATCTGAAAGATAATTATGGTATAAAGTAAAGGAATGTTTTTGTTTCTTTTGTTCATTTTCGCGTCTAGCCTTTTCTAAAATAGCTATCGCATTATTTATTTCTTGTTCAGAAGTAGCTCCATCATTGTTAGTATCGATCACCTTAGCCAATAATCTGAATTTTTTAGGAACAACACAATACGGACTCTCTTCATTGAATAAATGATCAGATAAAACGGTAAAAACAGCCGTTAAGATAAGCGCAGTATAAATATCACGAGTTCCCATCCATGCCATAGCAAAAACAAGAATCTGTTTGGTTATATTTAACTTAAGATACTCTTCCGTGGAACGACTAAATTGTATTGCTATAAATTTGGAACCAATGTTTAACAAAATCATAACTACACCAGCAAAAAATTTGCTATTATTTAGAAACATTATATGATTATGAATGAAATCTAATGAATTGTAAACTAGATTTGACATTACTATTATAATATATAAAAATACAATAATACAATTCAATAAATTACTTATAATTGTTATAATTTAAAAATTAAAAAGTTAAAGTTGAACTTTTAAACATTAGCATAAGAAGATACAAATGTTTCAGTAGAAGTAGTAGTCGCAGTTGATTCACTTGGATTAACTTCATCCGAAGAAAACTTGGACTTATCTACTGGTATTGTTTTAGAACTTTTGGCCTGGATAGAATCGTGGATTGATGCTTTATCTATTCCTTGAGCTTCTTCCGCATCAGTTTGTGCTTTCATTTCACTAAGTTTTTTTGCTTTTTCCTTTGCTTTTTCCTTTGCCTTATCTTTAGTTTCTACCGTAATCATTGTTCCATCATTGACCGAACCATCCACATTATCATCTCCAATTGTTACATTGTCAAATCCTTCCATAAAAAACATATTAGACGCTATAATTAGGCATAATGCTGCCAATAATCCTAAAGTAACATTAAACATGGTGAAAAATAAAACGAGACCTATCAACACTAGTCTTCCTAAAATATTCCTATGTAAATTAAATAAAACACGAGGTTTTAGTATTAATGCCACAACAAGTAATAAAAATAAACCAACAATTCCACTCTTCTTATACATTCTATATAAATAAAGTAATATATTTTTATTCAATATCAAAATAAATAGGCAATTAAATTGTCCAAAGATGTAAATAATTATCTTGATTTTTATTAAGAGAATGTCTTTAGCAAGTACAGCAGCACCATTTAATGACGATAATCAATTTTACAGTGAAGTAAATAAAGAAGATACACCTATAAATCGAAAACGCCTAGCATCATCGTCTGCTCATAATAAAACTCAAAAACGAATGCAACCGATCGATTTCAATTCTGAAAAGGTAAACACAGTTTTACAATCGATTCACAGTAATTCAAATGATAATGAGTTGGGTGATTTTAATCCCAAACGTAATCAAGCATCCGCGATACAATCGCAGACTCAAGTGCCTTTGAATCCCTTAAACAAGTTGTTAGCTCCACCCGAGTCCATGCGAGAAAAAGAGGACATGACAGAGGGGTTTGGTAACAGCAATAAAAATAATAATAATAGCAATAGTGGCAATAGTGGCAATAGTAGCGGAAATAATAATTTAATACCAGTGCCTTTAGATAATGATCAAATGGAACTACAAGAGCTTCAATCAGCTTTCTTAAATGATGCGCAAGTGAGAGACTATTACAGAAAGTTGGTCCCTAATTTTCAAAATAAGGCACCTGTGCCTACAGCGGATTCTTCAAATAAAATGTATTACAAGGAAAGAGCAATGGATATGAGTCAGTCAGCCGGATATGGTAACGGGTCAAATGATGTCCTATTAAATAAAATAAATTACATGATAAATCTTTTAGAAGACCAACAAGATGAACGAACTAACAATGTTACCGAGGAAGTTGTGCTCTATTCTTTTCTAGGCATTTTCATGATATTTTTGGTGGATAGCTTCGCACGTGTAGGTAAGTATACGAGGTAAGTATTTAATAATATAACAGTAAATATAATATTTAATATCTTCAATATTATATAATATGAATACAGTAAAAAACGTTGCGTTATTTTGTAATGCCAGAGATGAAAAACATATCAGAGAATGGGCAGCTCATCATTTACTTATAGGATTTAATCGCATTATCATTTTTGACCACAATTCCATAGTTCCACTTTCTACTGTTTTTCAAAATTTTGATAAAAGAGTAGCAATTATAAGATATGATACGCCCGCATCTCAGTCAAATGTCAAAGTCCACCTGATGAATAATGCTTTACACATTGCTAAACAAATGAAAGTAGATTGGTTTATATATTTAGATGCCGATGAATTCATTATTTTAAATAATAATTTGGTAGGAATTAAGGATTTATTGAATAGATATAGTTTCGCAGATTCTTTAGCATTAAATTGGCTTATGTTTGGAACTAACAATTTAAAAACGGATCCAGATGGTCTTATTTTAGATAATTATACAAGATCTGATCCAATATTGGATAATCATGTTAAAAGTTTTGTTAGACCATTTCAAGCAACTCATGCTGATAATCCACATTTCTATCATATTAAAAATAAATCTCGAATGTCTTCTTTAAATACTATTTTATCGGAACCATACTATTTTAATAAAATTCCAGTAGAATACGCAAAAGTTCCAGCATTTATTGCGCATTATGTATTTCAATCAGAAGAGACATATATTAATCGCAAAATAAATTTACCAGCGGATGATAGTGGATCAATCCGTGGAAAAATAGAGTCAGAACATCTTCACACAATCCATAATTCAATTGAAAACATGTTTGCCAAGTTAAAATATGCTAACAATGTGCGTCGATTTTTAAGGCAATATGGTAACGAATTTTAGATGGTTTCATTTTAAGTGTATTATAATATACATAAAATGAAGCCCTAATTAACTATCAGAATTCGGTCAGATTTGAACGGATTATGCGCAAAATTGTAGAAGAAATAGGCTGTCGGTGAAACCGCTATTGGATGCGTTTTTTTCTTAATATTTTCGATGATATAATGGTTATCACTTATATCTTCAACGACCAAATAACTGAAAATATAAAACTTGTTAGATTCCTTTTCTTTTTCTTCATCCTTATCTTTCCTCTTACCATTTTGCTGTATTATCGACCAAAGTGCGACCTTAAATCCTTGAATAAATGTATCTTTTGTTAAAGAATTCGGATCGAAAAAAGACGCAATACAAGATATAATTTCCTTATCTTTCTCTATAAAGGTGCATGTTTTTTTGAATATATACGTCGCCGCAAGATCTCCGCTAGAAACTAACATTTTAATAAATAGATTCTCTGTGGCTACTAGTTCCATCAGATTGCTTATCGTTGGCAAGACAGTTAGATCCCATTTTCCATCTTTTGTTAGTTTATTAATGAAATTATACAGGTAATATATGTTTTGTTTATCTCCATTTAATAATTTAATACTTGCGTCCAGATCTGGCGGCTTGTTCCAGTTCCGCATATTGAAACAATATGTCTTGTAAACGGTTAAAGGAATTATTCCTGTTAGCTCCTCCTCTCTTTTAAACAAACTAACACATATCTTTCGATTCAAATGACTTTGATTATATTCATGAGTTTGTATCAGTTGCGGAGCGATGTTCTTCTTGCGGTGTAATTTATCTACGCATAAATAGTCTATATAATAGACATCTAGTTCTCCTTTTATTTTGGTATTGTTATTGTTGTTTTTATTTTTGTTTCTATTTTTGTAAAAAGTAACGTGTAATGATCTCCCAGTAATAACCGCAATTAGTTTATCATCTGATATAGTTGTATTTGTTTTGCTATCTAACAAAAGAGTTGGTTCATAATAAAATGACCAAAATACTTTGTGATTGTGGCCTTTAAAATAAGGCACTATATTGTTTTGATTAGGTGTAAATGTGTTATCTTTGTTTCTCAAATAATTTAACTGAACTAGCCAAATGAAATCCTTGATATTTTTTTCGCTGAGAATATCATAAGAAATGGTTTTAATATTTTTGAAATTAGTATATCGATTCTTTGAAGGCAATTCTTCTTGTATAATGCCGATATTTGCGATCCAATAATAAAGGTCGTAAAAATGAAATACGGGCTGTAGAGCCCAGAATCGAAATTTTATGCGAATGTATATGAAAAATACTATTGCTAGTAACACAATTAATATAAAAATGATTTGTAGCACAATTAAAATCATTTATTGTATTTATTTTATAATAGATAATTTATAATTAGTTTTTTAAATATAAATTATTCTTTATTTTTATTTTTTACCTTCTTTTTTTGTAATGTTTTCGACTCTTTCGACTTCTTCTTTTTGTCTTTCGACTTTTACTCCTTTTCCTTTTTGTTCTTGATTTTATTTTTCCTCCTTTCCCACTTGTTAGCTTTGTTAACTGATATGTAAGAGATTTGGCCTTTTGTCTTTCAGTAATTATGGTTTTAATATTTTGATTATATGGTTCTGATATACCTAATTCAGTCAAAAATGGTCGAAATTCTCCATCAGGTATAACCCATTTTTCAGGATCATTTTTATTTGGACCAATTGTATCAAAAACTCTACATTCTGGATCAGTTAAAAGGGTTATTAGTTTTAATTTATTTATTTCATCTTTATTTTTATTTTTATAATTTTCATATACAGTTTTAATTGTATTACAATTATAATCTTTTGTATAAATGTTTGGATCCAAATTTTCCTTTGGAGTTACATTTGGATATAAATCATAAAATGATTTATAAATTGGCGGATCAGTATTAGTAGGTGAACTCATATATAATAATATATAATAATATTATATTATTTTTTCTTTCATTTGTCAATAGCAGCACCTTTTGAGACCTTTGTCACTATTTTATTCACATTGTTATATTGTTCTTCTGTAGAATCGCCGGACATCGCATTAAAAACAATCTGTAAATAGGTATCATTGTCTTTTGATTGCGCGTCTGTACATCCAGGATTTGCTTTTACCCACTTCGGAATTTGCTGAATGTTTTTTCTGGTAATTTGTTTTATCGCGTTTTTAATTTTCTCCTTTTTTTCATCCTCTTTGAACCACTGGTTTTCTTCCTTGATATATAGGGTTTCCCTTTTCACATCACTACATTGAATTGGTCTCATAGTTGCTTCTAAATCATTTAGTTTGGTATTTATTATTTGAGAAACCCCATCGACATATCCTAGTCTGCCTGTTTCTTCTAAATCGTGTAATTGTAATTGAATGGAACTAACAAATTCGCTGAGATTCAACGCATTCTTGCAATCTTCGTTTAAGTAGACTTGTATATTGAAGGTTTTATTATGGCTATGATTAATGCTGTTATTATTATTATTGTTGTTATTGTTGTTGCTTGAATTGTTAGTTGAAGCCATTGTTTTATATACATCTAAAATCATTGTTTTTAATTCAGAATTTTCCTTCAGTATTGTTAGCATTAATTCTTTCTCGGTAAAATCCTTATTTTTATCTTTTGTTTGAATTGTTGCTTCTACATCCATTGCGTAAATCGGTTGTTTGGAGCATAATAATTTATGTTTACATAAACTTGACATATGTTTATATGTTTTTTCACAATTTGGACATTTATATTTATCCGTTGTAAAATGTTCCACCGTTAGTCGTTTATGTTTATCAGTTGCGACGTGTCGATCGTATTGACTCTGTCGTGACGATGTATAGTCACAAGTTTTACAGTGAAACTTATCGGAACTTTTTGGAACGGAAATTTCGGCCATCGTTAGGATAAAGTACCGACAGAAAAAGTTCCTAAAGATTTGCCGCGAAAATTCGAAAAAATATGCTCACAAAATATTTCGACTTTTTTTGAAATTTAGAGCA
>Ga0114966_10005602_pt1 | contig 10594 bp, 5 predicted proteins | sample M_130207_XF_Meta_FD_87029 | JGI IMG/M metagenome (GOLD analysis project Ga0114966, IMG submission 87029) | Freshwater microbial communities from Lake Montjoie, Canada to study carbon cycling - M_130207_XF_MetaG | ecosystem: Environmental > Aquatic > Freshwater > Lake | place: Lake Montjoie...
GGTGCCGCCGGTGGTGATGATGGCATCCACGTCGCCAATGGCGGCCTGCTGGCGCACCAGTTCCGCCACGCGGCCCGGTTCATCCGGCTCAATGGCCTTGCCCGCCACGTCATGTCCGGCCTCGAGCAGCCGCTCGATGATGGCCCGGCCGGCGGTGTCGGTCTCGTCGGTGCGGGTGTCGCTGACAGTCAGGACGAAGACTCGCACGCGGCCCGGAGCCGCAGACTTATGTTCCTGGCTACTCACGGCTCGATTATAGGTGTCAAAGGTGCCAGGGGTGCCACCTTGGCACCTTGGCATTTTGTTACGATGGCGCATGTTCAGAGCCTTGGTCGTCGTTGGGCTGCTCGCGCTACTGCTTCAGCCGGCCGCGGCGCAGCCGGCGCTGGACAAGGTGGCCCAGCAATGGGTGGCCGCGACGCTCAAGAGGCTGACCCTCGAGCAGCTGGTGGGGCAGATGATCTTCGCCCCGCTCAACTCCACCTATCTCAGTAGCGACAGTGACCCGTACGAAGCGCTGGTCAAGCTGATCAACGAGTCGCACATCGGCGGGCTGATTGCGTTTGGCGGCACCGAGCCCATGCCGAACGTGATGCTGAACAACACCTACGGTCCGGTGATTCTTGGGCAACCGCTCGAGTTGGCGTCGTTGTTCAACCGGCTGCAGGCCGTATCGGCGCTGCCGCTGTTGACCACGGCCGACTTCGAGTGGGGCGTGGCCATGCGCGTGGCTGGGACCACGAAGTTTCCGCGCGCCATGGCGTTTGGCGCCGCCGGGGATCCACGACTCGCGTATGAGGCCGGCAAGGTGGTGGGCCTCGAGAGCCGCGCCATTGGCGTCCATGTTGACTTCGGCCCAGTGGCGGATGTGAACAACAACCCGCGCAACCCGGTGATCAACATCCGGTCGTTCGGTGAAGATCCCGCTCGCGTTGGCGCGATGGTGAACGGCTGGGTGACCGGTTTGCAGGACGCCGGCATGCTCGCCACGCTGAAGCACTTCCCGGGTCATGGCGACACGGATGTGGATTCACACCTCGGGTTGCCGATCATCACGCACCCGCGCAGTCGCCTCGACACCGTGGAGCTGCCGCCATTCCAGGGCGGCATGGCGGCCGGGGCCGCCGGCGTGATGGTGGCGCACATGGAGATACCGACGCTCGATCCCGGGAAGCGGCCGGCCACGTTCAGTCCGGTCATCATCGGCGACGTGCTGCGCGGCCAGATGAAGTTCGATGGGTTGATCTTCACCGACTCCATGAAGATGGCCGCCATCACCAAGATGGCCTCGCCGGGGGAAGCCGCAGTGCTGGCCGTCAAGGCCGGCGTGGATGCGATTCTCGACTCGCCAGACTCCGCGGCGGCTGCCTTAGCGATCGTGGCGGCCGTAAAGGACGGCACCATTCCCCGCGCGCAGGTTGAGCGTTCTGTCCGTCGCCTGCTCGAGGCGAAGGCGCGCCTGGGCTTGCACAAGACGCGCACGGTCAATCTTGAATCAGTAACCTTGCTGACCGGTGGCCGCAAGCACGAGGCCGTGGCGCAGGCCGTGAGCGATCGCGCCATCACGTTGATCAAGGACGAGCGCGCCATGGTGCCGCTGGCCACGCCTCGGACCGGCAGCGTGATGTACCTCTCGGTGCTCGACTACCCGTCAGGCTGGCGCATTGCGGCGCCGAGCCGGACGATGATTCCAGAGTTGCGAGCGCGGTGGGCGGCTACCGAGGCGTTTGAGATCTCTGACCGAACGACGCCGACGGAGCTGGAGATGGTGCGCGCCCTGGCGGCGAAGTTTGACGCGGTGGTGGCCGGCATCTACGTGCGCGCTTCGTCTGGCAGTGGCCGTCTCGACCTGGCGCCGCAGCTCGAGCAGTTCCTGAAAGACATTGCTCGCGGCACCGAGCGGCGCAAGCAGCCCTTCGTGTCGGTGTTGTTCGGCAATCCCTACACGGCCATGGGCATGCCCGAGGCGCCTGCCGTGATACTGACTTACGACTTCTCCGATGCGTCAGAGCGCGCGGCCATCAAGGCGCTGGCCGGTGAGATGCCGATTGGCGGCAAGTTGCCGATTGCCTTGCCGGGACTGTTTCCAATCGGCCACGGCGTCACGCGCGGCCAGGCCGCGCAGTGAGGCGAGGCCAGGCTGCTCACTAGCGCGCCTGCCTGCCGATGGTCCGCGTGTTCAGTGCCCCGGCCTCGGATTGAGTGTCGTTGTGACGGTGTCTCCCCAGTGCACTTGGAGTGGGGTGTGTCCCAGGTCTGCATTCCAGAGACACTCCCGCACGCTCATCAGGCGCAGCGCGAGGTCAATCGTGACCACCGCGAACGACAGTCTCGTCTCGTCGAGCGCAGAGACCGCGCCCTTCATCGGTGAATCGACACGAACGGTGTGCAGCCGCGCCGTCTGGTGCGGCCCATTCCAGTCGTAGACCTGGTGCCAGTTCGAGTTGCCGTGAAAATATGCCGTGACATTCGGGTGGCGGCCAAGAAACTCCTCGAACTGTGCCTGTTCCTTGAGGCTTGGCACGTCGATCGACGTGCCGTCGGCAAAGGTGTCGGCGAGGAGATTCTCGAACTTGTCGATGGGGTTGATGTCACTCGTGCCGTTGGGATTGCCGAAGTGCTTCGACTGCACGTCGGGTTGATCGTGCGCGACGATCATCACCGGCGTCGTCGGCGCGACGGCGCGCAGGTCCGCGTCCATGCGCGCTCGCATCGCCGAGTCCGGCCAGACGTGGATGAACATGAAGTGGATGCCGCCGAACTCGCGCGTGAAGAACACCCGATCGCGCTGATAGTCGAACGTATCGACCGTCAGTGGTGACGGCGGCCTGACCATGCGATTGTAAATCTCGAGAATGGGCGTGGGATCGGTCGCCGGCGTCATGCGCGCGTAATAGCCCACCGCGTTCGAGGCTTCGTGATTCCCGGGCACCATCAGCATTGGCGCTGGCTGCCCCAGGCGGTCGGTAAGGCGAACGCCGTCCAGGTAGTCGCGAACGAACTGTCGCCACGAGGCTGAGGCCGGTTGAATGGTCTCGTCATCGGTGTCTTCCGCCCGATTGGTCACATCGCCGGCCTCGACCACGAAATCGAACGCTCCGGCCACACGGCCGGCGGCAACGCCGCCATCGCGCGGGAAGGTCGCCTGTGGCAGGCGGTTAATGGCCGCGACGAGCGCCTGGTTCACGATTTGTGCGTCGACATCGTGGGCGCCGCGAAAATCCTTCCGCGTGATGCCATAGTGCGCGTCGGAGGTGACGACGAACTGCAAGGTGCTGGCCGTGATCGGCGGGCCAGGCGCCGGGCCCGCGGTGCATGACGCAACCGCGAACCCGGCAACGAGAGCAAGTCGACGCGCGATCATCAGAAGGAGAACCGCAGTCCCATCTGCACCTGGCGCGGGCCGCCGAAGCGATCCGTGGACGGCGCCGTGGTGGGCAGGCCGGCGGTGTTGTTGGCATAGGCAAAGCCGGTCTTCGGATTCACGGCCGCCGTCGGCAGGCCGAACACGCTCTCGCCGTCGCCGTCCATGCCCTTGTTAGTCGCGCGGGTAATGTTAAACGCCTCAATGGACAGCGTCAGCCGCCGTCCACCGGACAACGAAATGTCCTTCAGCAGGCGCAAGTCGGCATCGAAGAACCCCGGCTGACGGTTGGCGTTGCGTGCCACCACTTGGCCGTTGATGATCGGCCGGTCGTTCACGGTGTTGCCGTCGTTCTGCAGATCCGCACCGAGCACCGCCTTGTACGGGATGCCGGTGCGCGCCATCATCAGGCCGCTCACCATGAAACCGCCAGGCAGGCGGTAGAGGGCGTTGACGTTGACGCTGTGGCGGATGTCCTGGCGCGAGTAGCCGTAGTCGGCTTCGTAGTCGAACGTGTTCAGGACGCCCTGGCGATTGAAGTCGCGCTCGTTCGAATCGTCATCCTTCGCGATGGCGTAGGTGTAGTTCATCTGGAACTGCAGGCGGTTCGCCATCTGGCGGTGCAACCCGAGCGACAGACCGTCGTAGCGCGAGTGCGCGCTCGATTCGTTGACGTTGAGCTGCGCGATGCGTGGGTCCGGCCGCAGCACGCCGCCGGTGGCCGACGGCCCAACCGGATAGATCGGGTTGCCCTGGGCATTGACGGTGGGCGCAAACAGGTTCCGGTCGACGCGGCGCTGGAGGTCGGAGGTCTTGTTGTGCGTAAAGCCGAGCGTCAGGCGCAGGCTGCCAGCCAGCTGCTGTTCCAGCACGGCCGACAGTTGGCGCGCCCGCGGATTGCGGAAGTCCGGGGCCACCGCAAACACGCTGTTGAGCGGCGTGACGACGCCGGCGGGGAACGAGGTGATCGCGTTCGGGAACTTCACGTAGCTGAGCACGCTCGGGTCGGTCCGGCTGTCGAGCGTGAGCACGTCCACGCCGTTGTCAGTGAAGCCGTGCTGTAGCAGATAGCCGGGCGTACGCGAGTCATACTGTCCCGCCGCCAGCCGCATCACCGTCTGGCCGCGGCCGCCAAGGTCGTATGTCAGGCCGAGGCGCGGCTGCCACATCTTCAGGTCGTTGGGCACGAAGGCCGTGATCGGATAGTTAGGGTTCGGCCGGGGCGGCTGCGGCTCGACCTGTCCATCCCAACGCAGGCCCGCCGAGACCGTCATGTTGTTGGACACCTGAAACACGTCCTGCACGAATCCCGCGAAGTCTTTCTGGGTGGCATCGTAGGAGACGAGGGCGCCCGGAACGGCGGCCAGCGCCTGCTGATAGCGATTGATCTTACCCGCCAGGTAGTCGGCGAAGGTGCTGAAGGTATAGATGCCGCCGAGGTTCTTCTCGCGGGTCTGGAACTGTGGGTTGATGTTGATGTCGAAGCCGGCCTTCACCGCATGACGGCCCATCGTCCAGGTGAAGTTGTCAATCAACTCGTAGCGGCGCGCCAGGTAGGTGATCGGTCCGTCGGAGTTGCCGCCGAGGACGCCGAAGTCGTTGATCGTGATCTGCGGCGCCAGCAGCTGCGGCGTCTGGTAGCGATCGTCGTAAGCCCACTGGCCGCGCACTTCGTTGAGCATGTTCGACGACAACACCGTGGTGATGCCGAGCTTCACGCCCTGGCTGGTGCGGTCGAGCATGTTGTTGGCGGTCACGGCGTTGTTGGTCTTGGCGCTCTTCACGCTGAAGCTCAGACCGCCGAGCGCAGAGTAGGTGTACTGCGCGTTGAACATCGTCGATGGCGTGATCTGGCTGTCGAAACGTACGAAGGTCACCAGGGGATTGTTGACGCCGAAGTATTGGCCCTGCTGCGCGAGGATATCGGCCGGCACGACCACCGGCACGCCGCTCGCGGGGACCGCCGGCTGATCGAACTCCACGGTGTACGGAATCTTGAGGAGGTTCTTCTCCGCCGACACGAACGCGAAGGTCCGGTTGACGCGGAGGGGGAAGCCCGCGGCGCCGCCGAATTGATGCTGCGAGTTGTTATTGCTGGCATTGCCATAGGCGTCTTTCGCCGTCAGCGAGCTGGTGCGGTTGGCGTAGAACGCTTCGCCCTTCAGGGCGTTGGTGCCGGACTTGGTGACGACGTTGACGAAGCCGGCGTTGGTGCGGCCGACTTCGGCGCCAAGGCCGCTGGTGACGACCTGGAACTCCTGGACGGCCGATTGCGGGAACGAGAACGCGGCGTCGTTGCCGCCGCGCTGATTGCCCTGGAGCGAATCGTTGAAGTCCACGCCGTCCACCGAGATGTTCGAGTTGATCGAGCGCTGGCCGTTGACGACCAGGCCGCCGCGATTGGCTTCCTGCATCACGTTGGGCGACAACTGCGCGAACTCGGTGAAGTTGCGGCCGCGAATCGGCAGCGATTCAACGGCCACCTGATCGATCAGGGTGGCCTTGGCCGCGGAACTCACATCGAGCCGCCGGGCATCGGCGGTCACGGACACCGATTCGGTCACCGTCGCGACGCTCATCTTGATGACCACGTGTTGCGTCTCGCCGACGCGCAACTGCACCGCCTCCTGTCGCTGAATGGCAAAGCCGGCGGCGGTGGCCTCGATCGCATAGGTGCCAACCGGCAGCGACCCGGCGGAGAAGTGGCCGGTGGCGTCGGTCACCAGCGCGCGCGTGTAGCCGGTGCCGTCGTTGCGCACGACCACGGTCGCGGCAGCGACGGCGCTACCACTCGGATCGACGACGGTGCCGGTGACGGCGGCCGCGCCCGAACCCTGCGCGATGATTGGTGCGGCCGTACTGAGAAGGGCGATGAACGCAAGAAGAGCTAGCCGACAGGGCGAATTGAGTCGAGACATGGAACTGCTCCTTCGGGAGTTACGGAGGGCGAAGACGGATAGGAGCGTTCACTATGGGCTTTGGTGGTAACAGGCGAGCGACGACCGCATGGTCGCCGTGTAACGGGAGGGGTCGTGGGAGGCTGGACTGCAACGAGGAAACGGATGCCCGTCGATACTTACCGGGCTCGCCGTCTTCAGCCTTGCGTCAGAACGGCTTGACGGCAGACCGGACTGTCGCAGGCGCTCCGCTCGTCAGGTCGCCGGGCTTCACGCCTCGGAACTTGTTCTCGGCGGCCGCGCCCTCAGCCGCGGCGTTCGTCACGGCGGCGACGAGCTTCTGGTATTCGGCGGCATTGGCGGCCGTCACCTTCAGCTCGATGAGACCGTCAGACGCAATCGAATTGACCGAGTTCCCGCCGGTCAGGTTCGTGATCTGGTAACTGCCGGCGGGTAGTGACTGTTGAATCAGGATGACCGCACGCGCGGCGGCGTGCAGGGCGCTGACGCGCCCATAGGCGCCTGAACTATGGCCCCCAGGTCCCTGGAAGTCGACGCGCAAATTTCCCGACTGTTGGGCGAAGGCGGGCGTGCTGGCGGCGACGCAGGCGAAGAATGCGAGCGAATAAATCAGACGCTTCATGATCGGATGCTCCAAATTTATTGCAGGCGGGTCTCAAGACCCGCCTCTACGTTAGCGGACCACTTCGCGCGTGCGCTTGCCCATTGGGCCGATGGCTGGTGGCACCACGGTGCCGTCCGCGGCATGGAACCCCGAGACGATTAGTGCCGCCGTGAGGACGCGATGCATTCGTTCCACCTCGGCGGCCGGAGTGCCGCGAGTGCCCCATTCCCAGAATGCGTGTCCGCCGGCACCGGCGGCCGACGAAGCCAGGGTGAATTGATAGGTCGGGATGCCAGTGTTGGCCGGCACGTTGTCGTTCAGGCTGCCCGAGCCCGTGCCGACCGTCGGCGACGTAAGCACCCCCAGTTGGATGCCCGATTGGAGACCCGCATGCACGGCGATGTTGTCGACGCTCTCGGCCACGAACGCCGGGCGCAACCCGTACCACATCAGCTCTAAGGTGATGCCTTCCGGGCCGCCGTCCTTGCGCCCATACCGGGCGTTCTCCGCCGACGCGCCGGCCTGGAACATGGGCTCGATGTTCTTGCGAATCTCATCGAGCGTTTCCGTGCGCGGTGAGCGCATGTCGACTTCGAGCGAGCAACTCGGCACGACCGTGCGGCCGGCCGGTGGTGGCTCGCAGCTCGCGCGGCCGACGGTGTAAGTGGTGCGCGGCGCGCCGTCCCGGAGTTCTGACGGGGTCTTGACGTCGGCAATCTTCGCGATGGCAGCGGCCATGGCCTCGGGCGCACTGGGGCCGCTCCCGCTTCCGCGGGGCACCGGCGCCTTGAACTTCATCTCGAATCGATAGCTGCCGAGGAAATTAACGGTGCCACCACCTTCCAGGCCGAAGTTCGCGACGAAATTCAGCGGATTCGATCCGGTGCCGGCCTTCTGGTCGAAGCCGTAGAGCTGCTTCATGCCGGCCAGGTTACCCTTGCCCTCTTCACCGGCGGTGCCGCAGATCCAGATGTCGTAGACCGGCTGGATCTTGTATTTCTTCATCGCGGCCGCGAGCACAAACGCGTTTGACGTGCTCGGCATCATGTCGCCGTATCCGGGCACGTAGATGCGCACTCCACCGCCGGCTTCGGCTTCTTTCGCATTCGCGAAGATCTTGCTGGCCGTGGCGTACTGGTCGTTCTCGACGATCCGGCCGCGAGCGTTGAATGACAGCTCTTCGGGGATCGCGGCCAGTTCCTCAGGCGTGGCGACCACCGGCTGCGCGTACGGCTGCAGCTTGATGCGGATGGAGGGGTCACCCGTCTTCGGCAGTTCTTCGGGATTGACGACGTCGATGTGCCCTTCGACCAGCACCTTGGGAAACTGTCCCTTGTACTGCTGCGAGTCAGCGCGACCCGAGTACGACCCCTTGATCACCACGCACGCGTTGTAGACCGGCAGGCCATCGACGATGTTGGTGTCCGAGGCGGGGATGACCCCATCGGCGCGCGTCATCACCTCGGCCTGAGTGAACCCCCATTCCGCCACCAGCCGGCGATGAATCTCCGCCGCCTTCAGATTTTCCTGGCGCGACGGCGAGGGGATGCGAACGAGCTCGAGGAACTGGTTCCATCGTGCCTTGGCGGCCGCATCCGTGCTCTGGTCCTTGAGCAGCGCCAGGATCTGCGGGTCGTTGGCGATCTTCTCCGCGGCCGTGACCACAGACGGGGGAATCGTCGCGGGGGTTCCAGCGGGCGGCGGCGGAGTGGCCTGCGAACCCTGGCGGTTTCCTGCGCTGCCGTAAGAGACGACAGTGGTCAGAACAATCGTTGCTGCTATGAGAAGGGCGTTATTTGGACGCGACATCGTGCTGCCGATTATGCACGATCGGGGGAAGGTGAGGAGGGCTCGCCATGAGCGAAAAATGCGTTTCCTGACGGAAACGCATTTTGAGTCGAATGGTGCGCCCAGCATGATTCGAACATGCGACCTCCTGGTTCGTAGCCAGACGCTCTATCCAGCTGAGCTATGGGCGCGACAGACTGTAAAGCTTAACACAGCCTTCTGGCGGCAAGCCACCATCATGGGCCACGGCCGGGGTGGCGCCGTTACTTTTCCCCCTGTGCATCTGTGAAATCTGCCGCTGTCGAAGGCCGGCGCGCCTAAAAGCGAGACGACCGAATCCACGTATCCGAGCGCGCCCAGCTCTTCGCCAGGTCCTCGTCCACGGCCGCGTCCGTCTTGCCCTGCGCCTTCAGGGCCTGCTGCAGGCCGAGCAGCGACCAGCCGTTGTGCGGGTGCTGCTTCAGGTCTTCGCGATACACGGCTTCGGCATCGGCGTGGCGCTTGGCTTCAATCAGCGCGGCGCCCAGCCAGTGCCGCGCCGGGAAGGGCAGTGGCTCTGGCTCGTCGTACTCCATCTCGTCGTCCAGCTTCACGGCCTGCTCGAACTTGGTGATCGAGCCGGCGAGGTCACCGCCCATGCGGGTGATCTCGCCATCGAGAATGCCGGCCATCACGCCGACCAGCCGAGCGGCCGAGTGGCTGCGGAATTCCTGCTTCGACGTGTCCGCGACCTTCTTCACCTTGGCGAGGTAGGCCTTGGCAAACTCGGGCTCACCGAGCTTGAGCTTGGCGTATCCCAGCGAGAAGTCGAACGCCGCGGCTGGAATCTCCCGCTCTGGGCGCTTGCTCATCTCGACCACTTCGTCGAATCGGCCAAACCGGATCAGCGTCAGCATCTGGTACATCGTGTCGCTGGTGCGCTTGGTGTAATCCTTGCCGGCCTGGGTCGCGATGGCGCCCTGGCCATCCATGGAGGCGGCGTAGAGCAGCATGTGCAGGTTGTGGTCCGGATAGATCGCGAAGCCTTCGCCGAGGTCAGCCTTGAGATCCGAGTGCCACGCCTCGAGGTTGGCGCGCACCGAGTCGGACCAGCGGCCGACCTCGTTCCAGGTGTGCGAGGGCATGTGGTTGATGTGGCTCGCGCCGGGAATGGTCTTGCCGAGATACTCGGCGCAGAACACCGCCTTCTCGGGCTTCACGGTTGATTCGGTGGCGTGCACGTAGAGATGGCACGCGCCGGGATGCTTGGAATCCTTGTTCAGCACCGACTCCAGCACACCGTGCAGCTTCTTGATGTTGGGCGCATCGACATCGCGCGTGCCGCGTCGCGGCTCCAGCAGGAACAGCGCTTCGCCATAGAGCGTGACGGCATCAAGATCGTTGGGATACTGGTCCGCCAGCTTCTTCATGGCGTCGGCATAGGCCTGGTCTTGTTCCTTGCGCGTCTTGACGTCGAAATCCTTCACGTAGCGGACGCTGAGCGCCTCGATGAACGCGCGCTCAACCGGCGTGGCCTTGTCCTTCAGGCTGATCGCCTTCTGGGTGGCCGCGTAGGCGAACGGCGACTGGTCGGCCGACATGGGGCCGTTCAAGTACGAGCCCCACGCCCAGCCCTCGCCCCAGTAGCAGATGGCGCAGTCCGGGTCGCGCTTCCACGCCTCGCGGAACGAGCGAATGGCGTCGATGCGCGCGAACGCGTACATCATCTGGAAGCCCTGGGTGAAAAAGGCCTGGGCTTCGGCGTTCTTGGTGGAGATGGGCCGCTTGAAGGGGCCGAGTGCCGTGGTGTAGAGGGGAATGGGGTCTTTGACGTACTTGGGGACTTCGCCCGCGGCATCGAGGTGACTCTCTTGAGCCCAGCTCGCCGAGGAGCCGGCCACCAAACAACACAAACACAGGGCTGCAATCCGGCAGAAACGA
>Ga0114966_10005603_pt1 | contig 10592 bp, 7 predicted proteins | sample M_130207_XF_Meta_FD_87029 | JGI IMG/M metagenome (GOLD analysis project Ga0114966, IMG submission 87029) | Freshwater microbial communities from Lake Montjoie, Canada to study carbon cycling - M_130207_XF_MetaG | ecosystem: Environmental > Aquatic > Freshwater > Lake | place: Lake Montjoie...
AGTTTCGTAACGCGTTGGCACGTACGACGACGGGCAAGTTGCAAAAGTTCAAGTTGCGTGCTCCGTATTGGGAAGGTTTTATGCGTCAAGTTAACTAGTGCTGTGGCCACTCTTGTCGATAGACACCAACGATGCCGTGGCCTTCAACCCCCCCTGCCCCGTCTGCGACTCCAAAATTCCTCCGATTCAGCGAACGGGTGCGATGTCGCAACACCGGTTGTCGGAACGTGGTGAACGGCCGCCAAAGGGGGAACCCCGGCACCCCACCCCGGCAACCGAAATCGAATACTTCGGCTACGAAATTCCAGAGGAAGGCGTTCGGAAAGCGGAACTCCCCCAGACACAGAGACCATACCGGCTGCTCAGGCTGGGGGTAATGAGGCAGCAAAAGAACTCGACCCGAAAACCAACAACAGCAACGTCACATCTTGGAAGATGTCCGTTGTGATTGGCAGGCAGATACACCTCGGAACGTCGTCTCTAACTTCCGAACCCCACCGTCGCGGAGCAGACGGTCCAGGTACCGATTAGCGCGGGATACGCCTTCGAACTGTCGAGGCTCAGAGTCACCACTCTTCCGCCGGAGTGATCCGCCACAATCCGCTCGAACGATGGATCACCAATCCGTATGCGTCGAGATCACGGCCTGACCGTGCGTGAGTTCCCCTTGATTGCTCAACACATAGTCCGTGGTGTTTGTCAAAACCAGGGGTGGTTTTCCGTCAACCGGTTCGGGGCGAACGCGCACCAGCGAGCCATCGTCGAACTCCACAATCACGACAACTTTCTTTGCCCTTCCTGCTTCAACAACATAGATGTACGGGACACCTCCACGACGCGCCACCACCTGACTCGGCAACAGTTCCACGTTTCGAAGAGCGGGCATTAGCAGTTCCATTTGTCCATACATTCCGGGCAGCAGCCGAATATGATCCTGCTCGCCTTCAATCAGGATTGGTAGCGAGGGCATCGTTCGGCTCTTCAGATCGGCAAAATTATTTTTCTGCATCTCTTCTGCAAATCCTGCAAACTCGGCGGCGGTCCCGTTATAAAGATCGACTTCCGCCATGATCGTTCGGTCGCTTGTTCGCAGCGACGGGGAGAGACGAGAGACTTTGGCGCGCAGAGCGATTCCTGGAAGAGCATCGATCTGAATCCTGACTTCCGTAGTCTGATCGACAAAGGGAACAAATTTCTCCGGCACGAACGTTGAAACCGTCACGATGTCGCTGCGTTCGATGGTCATCAATGAGGCAACGCCGGGAACAACCACTGCGTTCTGTACGAAGGCGCCTGCATCGACACCGCGCACGGATACCACACCATCAAAAGGCGCACGAATGATCGTCGTGAGTGGAGCCGACGAGGCAATCGGTGTCCCGTCACCCGTCACTTGAATCTCGACAAGGCGTTCGCCAGCCGTCACCTTGTCTCCAATCGACTTTTCAATGAATGTGACAATTCCGGCGGCTTGTGGAAACAAGTTCACACGATAATAAGAGGCCACAAATGCCGGCTGGTCGATGCCGATTTCAAGAGACGGATTTTTCTTAGCTCGAACGGTTTTCAGACGGATGGACGTCGCATTCGATGGCACGGATGACTGAGAGAGAACGAAAGCGTTTGCAACGGCAGGCTTTCGCCCCGCAAGCTGAGCCAGTACGTCCGCGATCGCCTCCGGAGACTTGTTCTGGATCAGCCGCCAATACAAAATGCCACCGATCATGACCAACAAAAAGGCCCTCGAAAGCCTTGATGTCCAGCCTTGATGTTCTTTCGTGTCTTTCATCGGGCGTCTGTCCTGTTCAATTTGCTGCCGGTCAATCGGTAGCGGCTATGCTGCAAGCTCGGCCTCGGTATCTGGATCCTGACGCACATTGCGCATCAGCAGGGTATACATGATTGGAACCATAAACAGAGTCAGAACGGTGGATGTCAGCATTCCGCCTACCACCGCGCGAGCGAGTGGAATGTTCGCCTCGTTGCCCTTGCCAAATCCGATCGCCATCGGAGTCAGTGCCAGAACGGTCGCGAGGAATGTCATTACGATCGGACGAAAGCGAGTGACTGCGGCCAAGCGGATGGACTCAAGGGGGGTGAGTCCTGTGACGGCCTGCTTGTTCGCAAAGTCAACGAGCAAGACTCCGTTATTGACGGAGATCCCTACGAGAAAGATGACGCCCATCAACGACTGCACATTAATCGTCGTGCCCGTGACGAATAACATTCCAATCACGCCGATGAATCCTAGTGGAACCGTAAAAATCGTGATCAACGGTCCGACCCACGATCGGAACAGAGAGACCAAAAGGAGATAGACCAGCACTGTCGCCAGTCCAAGGCCATACAGCAGGCTGTGGAAGGACTCGTTCATTCGTGCGTATTCACCTTTGAGGCAAACGAACATTCCCTCCGGCAGCGTCATCGTCTCGAGTCTGTTGGTGATCTCTGCAGCGATGCTTGCGATGTCGCGATTTTCCGTGTTGACATAGACATTGGCGACTCGGACCAGTCCCGAATGGTTGATCTCAACCGCATCGGCACGACGAGTCACTGTGACAAGGCTTCCAAGGTCAATCGAATTTCCTTGCCCAGCACCGATGACGGGGAGACTGAGAACATCCTCAATCGTTCGGTCCAACCGTTCCGGGTATTGAACGCCAACAAAGTATTGATTGCCCGACTTCGAATCGATCCAGAAATTGCGCAGAATCGACACGCTGGAATTCATCGCTACCACGACTTGCTGAATCACATCTTCTGCCGTCATCCCCAAGGTTGCCGCCTTTTCGCGGTCGATGTTGATTACGAGATACGAGGCGTCATTGCGTTGATGAACACGGACGTCGACAGCCCCTGGAATCGTCGCCACCTCATTGCGAATTGTCTTGGCTAGGTCGAGCAATTGTTCTGTCGTGCCTCCTTCAATCTCGATGTCGATGGGAGACGTCGCACCTTGATTCAGTGCCGTCGAAATCATTCCACCTGTATCAAAACTGAATCGAAGATCGGCGAATCGGTCCTCCGCTTCGAACAGATGGCGGAGTTTGGTTGCATACCCCTGCGAAGTCAGCGTACGGTTCTGATTCAGTTGCACGCGAATGGCGGCATCCTGCTGACCAGAGTTTGGTGTGTACGCCGCGGACCAGTCAGGATTCAATCCGATTTCCGAAAGGATCATGTCCCGTTCGGCAGCAGGGATCGACGACTTGAGAAAGCTTTCGACCTCGATGACCCGTTTCTCTGTTTCGTCGAGTCGCAGATTGGACGGGGCTCGAACAAACACGCTCAACTGGCCCGCATCGACCTGCGGGAAGAATTCTCGGCCGATGTTTAACGTGAGGAAGAGCGAGGCAATAAAGAGTGTGACGATGGCCGTGATGACCGCGACTTTGTGCCTCAGTGCTCTCTCGAGAAGTCGGGTGTATCCGACAGTCGTGCGTTCGATAAAGGATTGGATACTGCGCGACACACGACTGAAGAAACCCGCGTGTGTCGCTGCCGGTTCTGCGGTATTTTCTGCTCTGCGGCGATGCTCATCTGGCAGAAACTTGGCGCACATCATCGGCACAAACGTGCGTGACAGCAAGAACGAGGTCAGCATTGCGAAGCCAACGGCAACCGTCAACGGCGCAAATAGAAAACCGCCCATGCCAGGCATCATCGTCAATGGTGTTAACACAATCACTGTGGTACAGGTGGCCACCATCACCGGAACCATCACTTCAGCACAGCCATCAAGTGCCGCACGAATCCGGGATTTCCCAAGGTGATAATGGCGATGATTATTTTCCAGTTCCACGATGGCGTCATCCACAAGGGGGCCGATCGCCAATGCCAGCCCACCAAGAGTCATCGTGTTGATCGTGTTTCCTGTGATATAGAGCCCGATGATCGCTCCCAGCAGGGCGAGTGGAATCGACAGCGTGGCGATCACCGTCATTCGCCAGTTGCCGAGGAAGAATAAGATCATGATGGAGATCAAGATCGCGCCGATGACTCCTTCTTCGATTAACGCCCCAAGCGAGGAACGAATGGCAATAGTCTGATCCATCACCAGTCGCAGTTTCGTCGCCTTCGGAAGCCGCGCCTCCATAGAGGGGATACGATCACGCACCCCATTGGCAACAGCAAGACTGCTCGACCCTTGCTGGCGATACACGGGGACGAAAACTTCATTTTGATCCTCAATGCGAACACGGCATGTCTGAATTGTCGCGGAATCCTCGGCGCGGCCAACGTCTTGCAGCAGAACTCCCGCTTGGGCACCGAATGTGATTGGTAATCTGTTGAGATCGTCAACATTCTCAACCATCGAATTACTGTCAAGCAGTACTTGATTGGGTCCGAAATACGCAGAACCCGGAGTGGCCAGCAAGTTTCCCTTGTGCAGCGCACTCACAACATCGACCGAAACCAGATTGCGTGCCAAGAGTTTGTTCTGATCCAGATAAATCAATACCGTGCGATCTTGCCCACCGACAACGATCGGCGCGATACAACCCGGGACAGCACCAAGCATGTTCCGAACATTGATTCGAGCCACATCTTTTTGCAACGCGTCATTCAGATGTGGATTTGCGACGGTGAGAATTCCAACGGGCAATGTCCCCGTGGCATCAAAGGGCAACGCAACCGGGGGAAGTGTGTTGGGCGGAAGATTCGGCAGAGCACCGAGCGCAAGAGAATTCGTCAGTGTCAGTGCTTCGCTGGAATTGATGTCGTCACGAAAATAAATCTTGACCACACTCACACCCGGAACGGAACGCGATTCGACCAATCGCGCTCCAGGCGCTTGATTGACCCAACGCTCGATGCGATTGGTGATCGTCTTCTCGACCGAAGACGCTGGCATTCCTGGGTAATAGGTCAGGACTTGAACAGCCGGCGCTGTGAAAACGGGAAGGACGTCGACTGGAATCGAAAGAATTGACAGCAATCCAACAACCACGATGGCAAAGACCATCGCGGCGACCATGTATGGGTTTCGAAGTGAGGCGCGAATCAGCCACATGTGCGGTCATTCCTAGGGGAAGCATGAATCGATCTTGGCCGCTTCGCTCTTCAGTCTATCGCTTTCGTCCGAAAATCGTATTTTGATGAGGGAACGCACGCCACACCCGAGCCACAGAATAAGCCCGTCAATTCACCACCGTGGAGCAAAACCGACGATCGCAAAATCGGAACCGAAGCACAACACCAACACCCGTTTTTGCCGTGGTTGATCACGCCCTCCATCTGTGCCGCGAGCGAGGTCACGTCCTGCGAATGGATCCGCTCGAAGTGGAAAGACACACCTCCGTTGATTCGCCCCATCCAAGTCCGTCAACGGGCAAGAACGTGTGTTATCACGGCCCGAGCTTTGGGTGAAAGACGCGTCGTAGCTGCAAACAGCACAAAAAGGAATCTGGCGAGACCGGCGGGGGAAAATTTTTGAGTCTCGAAAAATCGGTTTTCCGCCTGTTTCAACAGAAAAGGCGGATGAGATTCGCGAGCGTGCGGAGGCTTTTCTGATCAAGCCCCAAACCAATTCCAAGCCATCGCCTCAGTCGTCGATGACTCAGCATCGATCGCAGCGTTCTACGACACCACAGGGGGAAGACTCGTCGATACCGGAGGTCGTCTCTTTTTTTGTGCTTCGTCCCCGACGTTCCTCGTCTGTGATCCCTTCTGGGAATGACCGTTGCGATCTTCGAGAGCGGCCCTTCACCGACGTCTCTTTTTCATTTGGCAACTGATCTCGACGGACTCTTGCGAAGTCCCCATCTGTTTGAGCCCGTGTCATTTCATCGCCTCACGGTGACGTCGCATCTCAACGTTAGAACGCCGTCCGGTTTCGCCATCGCTCAAAATTGTTTACACTGCGACTCCTCTGCGGGATGTGTGGCGAGGTCATGAGCAAAGCCGTCAGCAGCATCGCCGATTCCATCGCCTGCCGCTGACGAAGTCCGCATTGTTGTCCCCTAACCCTCCAGACTCCAAGATAAATATGGGGGGGCTCACTCTCGCCGGTCCGTAAAATAGCGGCTGATTGAATGGTCTAGACACTCATCGTTTTCAGGAATCTCGCAGATGATTATCAAGCTCGCCCATTTCCCATGGTTGTCGATCGTGGCCGTTATGACTCTTTTGCCTGTATCGATCAGCCAAGCAGCCGGGGAGACGACGACGGCCGCTCCAAGGAACTACACGCAGGTTGCCGAAGTCGCCGTGTTGGATGGTGCGAGTAACTCGTTCAATCTCCTACCCGGCTACCAAGTGGAACGTCTGTTTACCGTTCCCAAGGAGACACTCGGTTCCTGGGTCAACATCACGACCGATGCTCGAGGTCGGCTGATCGTCAGCGATGAGGCAAACCTCGGCCTCTGTCGCATCACACCGACGCCGATCGGGACCCAAGAAGCGACCAAGGTCGAGCATTTGAACATCGAATACGAGGGCCTGCAGATGTCGGGGGCGCAGGGATTGCTTTGGGCGTTCAACAGTTTGTTCGTCGTCCGTAACGGCCATCCACACGGCGGTCTGTTTCGTTGCACGGATACCGACGGTGATGATCAATTTGACAAAGTCGAAAAGTTGAAAGACATTCCCGATCGGGGTGAACACGGACCGCACGCGATCCGGTTATCGCCAGATGGTCAGTCGCTTTTCATCTCCTGCGGCAATCACACCACATTGCCTTTTGAAATCGACTCCAATGCCACACCTCAAGCGATGGGAGGTCCACGCACTGAACAACTCCGAAGGACTCTGCAGCCAGGACTAACAAGCAGGCTCATGCCAAACTGGGACGAAGATTTGTTGCTGCCTCGGCAGTGGGACGGTGGTGGACATGCCGCCGGAATTCATGCTCCGGGTGGTTGGATCTGTAAAATTGACCCTGAAGGCAAAACGTGGGATGTCTTCAGCAGCGGTTACCGGAACCAGTTTGATTTTGCATTCAACGCCGACGGCGAAATGTTCGTCTATGATGCCGACATGGAATGGGATTTCGGTTCACCTTGGTATCGTCCAACGCGAGTCGTTCATGCCACCAGCGGCAGCGAGTTTGGTTGGCGCAACGGCACGGGCAAGTGGCCCAGTTACTACGTCGACAGTCTTCCCCCTGTGATCGACATCGGTCCCGGTTGCCCCGTCGGGGTTGAATTTGGCTACGGGACAAAGTTTCCTGGAAAATATCAAAAATCGCTGTTCGTTTGCGATTGGACCTTCGGCACGATGTACGCGATTCATATCGAACCGTCGGGGTCCAGTTATCAAGCCACGAAGGAAGAATTTCTCTCCAGAACACCGCTTCCGCTGACTGACTGCACGGTGGGCAAGGACGGTGCATTGTACTTCACCACTGGCGGTCGAGGGTCCCAGTCCGAGTTGTTCCGCATCACCTATATGGGCACTGAGTCGACCTCGCCGGTCGATGCTCGAGACACTGTGGCAAAGTCTGGGAGTAGCAAAGTCGCTCCGATGACCATGCGGGCTGAGCGACAGGATCTCGAAAGGTATCATGTCGGTGTGCATGATCCGAAGCGGGCCTCGGAAGCCGCGTTATCTTCACTCGGATCTTCCGATCGTCATCTGAGTACGGCGGCCCGAGTTGCTCTTGAACGGATTCCCGTGGCGGTTTGGCAAGATGCCATATTTACGGCGGCGGACCTGCTCGATACGGCTCCGAATGAACAGCATCGGAGCGGTTATTGCAATCAAGTCATCCATGGGTGCGTCGGACTCGCGCGTCAGGCCGATCCCGACGCGCTTCCGCAGATTCTGACAGCACTCGGAAAGCTCGACCTCGTCAAATTGAACGAACAGCAACAACTCGGTGTGCTCCGCGCTTATCAGTTGGCATTGATTCGTCTGGGTGAGGTTGACGGAGTCACATTTGGACAACTGTCGGCGAAGTTCGATCGCCTTTTTCCGTCCGAACACGCATTGGTCAACCGTGAATTGGCCATTCTGATGATTTTTTTCCGGTCGCCAAATATTCAGGCGAAGCTCATACCAATCCTCCAACGGGATTCCGTGCAATCCGAAACCAACTTCGGCCATTTATTGGAACGAAACACGCGGTATGGCGCGGCGATCGCCGCGATGCTGCTCAATCAACCGGATCAAAATCAATACCATTACGCATTCCATTTGCGAACACTGAAGACGAATTGGACAATGGCCGATCGCCAGATTTATTTCTCTTGGTTTGATAAGGCACGAAAGTGGTCCGGGGGAGCGAGTTATCCCAAGTTTCTCGCGAACATAGACGATGAAGCATTCGCTCTTCTGTCAGATGCGGATCGATTGAAACTCGAATCCAATGGCTCTAGAAAACCGTATCTTGCCGCCGAACTTCCTAAAGCGATAGGGCCAGGTCGCGATTACGCGCTGCATGAACTCGTCGCCGTCGCGACTGAGAAGTTGCAGAATCGCGACTTCAAAAATGGTAAAAAAATGTTCGGCGCAGCCCGTTGCGTTGTCTGTCATCGGTTTGGACATGAGGGTGGAGCAACCGGTCCCGATCTGACCCAACTTGCCGGACGATTCACTTTGAAAGATTTGACCGAAGCGATCGTCGATCCCAGTAAAGTCATCTCTGATCAATTCAAGGCCGTGATCGTAGAGACCAAAAAAGGGATGTCTTACACCGGCAAAATGGTGCGCGATTCCAAGGAAAGCATCACGCTGGTGATCGACCCTGAAAATGCCACGAAAGTCTTGGAAATCCACAAGTCCGATATTGCAGAGCAGCAGGTCTCTCTGGTGTCGTTGATGCCCAAAGACCTGCTCAAGACACTCAATCAGGACGAAGTCTTAGACCTTCTGGCGTATCTGCTCTCACGTGGCGATGCCAAAAACGCCATGTTCCAAAAATAGGAAATTCCTTCCGTGTATTCTCGTTGAATTTGGCGGGAGAAACGGCGGCGATCTTAGTGAAATTTGAGAATCCACGAAACTCAATCGGGGGGCGAGATCCGAACGCCGTTTCCGATCGAGACTGGTCACGGCCACGGGTGACGAATCTCTCGCTAAGCCTCGAGGCTTAGCGAGGATCTGAGTTGGCGATGCAACGGATGCGTATCAATTGGTTTGAGGTGCCAGAACAACTGTCCAGACGATCCGGTGATTGATCATCGACAGAGCCAAGGACGTCCAGATCTTCAACGCGACACAGGTTGGCCGCGAGCGATGCAGGGTGCTCTCTTCTGAGCGACCGCGGCGCCCAACCAGACTCATTCAGGGCATTTCCTAGCCGTCCATCCGATAACGCACCGACCCCGCATGACTGCATCAAAAAAAGCAGCCCAGCAAAAAATGCCGGGCTGCCCTCAGATCGCTAGAATATTTCATCAATCACGCGGAAACCACTGCAACAGCCCCTTGAGGATCCCATGTGAAAAGCTTTGACTCGAAGTCGGAGATCTTCAGGAAACCCTTCTTGACTCCTGTTTCCAACTCAACACCAGACTCACGAAGTTTGCCGACCAAAGGCGAATCCTCGGCAATCAAACCGTCATCGGGAATCGTCCGCCACCACTGCAAGTGGGGCCAGTCTCGTTGGACATTTGAGAGGACTGTCTGTAGCGTTCGCCCAGCAACACCTGGCTTAAAACCCGCCCGAGTCGCCACCTCTGTATACGTCGCAAATTTATCGATGCGTTTCAATTCCCACATCACTTCAGCAACATTTTCAGCACGAACCGACGCCATCGCTGTTCTCCTTACTTGATGCCTCGCAATGATCGACCACCGCAAGACAATGAAGCCCTTACGGGCCTACTGCTGCCGGCCATGCTCGGCAGTTTTGGAAATTCACTGACCATGAAAAAAACGTTCGACGATTTCAACATCGCCCCGATACAGTTCTCTTTTGGATCTGTGTAGGCTACTCGAATTGGGAACATGCGACAACCCTCTGCCGCGCCTTCGATCAATCTGTCTGGGGACGTTTCTTGAGGCGAGGGACCGACGGTGCGAAAAGGACGGCCTGATGAAAAGGGACACAGAGTGAGGCATGATCAAGACCGCGATTGCGAGGAACACAAACAGGACCCTCGGCATAATGCATCAACCACCGAAAAAGATGTCGACTATCGTGGACATGGAATTCAATTTCGTCATCCCTCGGATTGGTCTCTCGTCGAGGACGTCGGCCCCGGTGAAACGACGATCGCCGTCCACAGCCCGGGCACTTCCTATTGGACTTTGACACTGCTGGACGATGCCCCCGATCCGAATGACATCCTCGAAACGGTCCTCGACGCGTACCGTGATGAGTACAAGGACATCGACGTCTACGAATCGACTCCCAAATTATCCGTCTCTGCCATTGCCTGTGATCTCGACTTTGTTTGTCTGGACTTGGTCAATTCGGTAACCGTACTTGCCGTTCGCACCAACCGACGAACCGTGCTCATTGTGGCTCAGGGGACCGATCACGAGCTCGAACTGACCCGATCCGTGATGGAGTCCATCACGAAAAGTTTCTCCTGCGAGGAAGGCTTGTCCGTTGAATACGAACTCTGATTTGGTTGTTGGAATTACCCTTCCCGCGGCATTAACCTCCGGCCGCTCCCGTCCTTCACGACAACCGGGCACACCTC
>Ga0114966_10005605_pt1 | contig 10591 bp, 7 predicted proteins | sample M_130207_XF_Meta_FD_87029 | JGI IMG/M metagenome (GOLD analysis project Ga0114966, IMG submission 87029) | Freshwater microbial communities from Lake Montjoie, Canada to study carbon cycling - M_130207_XF_MetaG | ecosystem: Environmental > Aquatic > Freshwater > Lake | place: Lake Montjoie...
ATTTAGTTCGTAAGGTCTAGAATTAGCTTCTCACTCCTGGGAAAGTTTTATCTGGCTATTTGAACGCCTCTGTTTACGTAGTGTTCGTTTTTTTTAATTGCATTGCAACTAACGATTAGCTAAATGATGGAGCCGACTTCGTAAACAAAATTATAAAATTACAAGTGGCAAAAACAAATAAAAAATAATTTTCTTCCGCTGTGAAATGTTTTTGCCACGACCCATTTTTATTGCGAGCTGAAATGATGAAGCTTACTATAAACGGCTTTATCATTTAGGTGATGTTGGCTGCTGGCGTATTTTCTTTTGAAACAATAGTCTTTCGGTCGTTTTACAGTCATTGTCGTTTTACTTTTCTTCCGTTTGCTTGAGTGTCGGGTGTTTTAATTTTTTAAAGCGTTGGAGAAAAAAAATGAAATTCTTTCTTGGGTTGGATTTGCGAGCTCTTTTAAAAACTTTGGATTGTGCGCTGTTGGTGCGGTTTTTAAATGTGCTTGCAAATTGCGTTGGCTATTCTTTTTTATAATTTACCATTTTGTAATCCGCAATATTATATTTTTGGTCGTAGTTGTCATAGTCATAAGGTTTGTCTTTGCAAGCTTTGGTCAGTGTGTTGGCTTGTATCGGCTTGCAAATGTGTGTGACTGCTGCGTTGGCTTTTACCAGAATACGTATTTACCGCTTTGTTTTTCATATAAATATTTCTCATTCTTAAAACCCATTGTTTTGTAATACTGTTTGTCAAAAATATTACCCAAGTCAGGTGTTGTTGCAATTACACTGGCATTATCAATTTGCTTCTGTTTGAGTTTGTCAATAAGAAAACCGCCACAAACCTCCAACTCGTCACCACAAATCAACTTGCCGTGAAGTGTTTCTCTCATCAATAAAAAATTCACAAAGTCCGTTGGTTTTTTCTTCTGTGCAATCAAAGTCAAAAGAAATATTTCAAGGTCGTCTAACTTAACTGCCCAAGGATAAACATCATCTTCATTCTCTAATTTTATCAGGGTTGCAAGGTCGCATTGAATTTGTCCGAATGTTTTAAGGTTTACGATAATTGAAAAATCTTGCTCGTATTTCGTTGTGTCAATTTCTACTATCAGATTTCCGTTCTTGTCTGTTATGCGTAATGGAACACAATCAATAAATTTCTTTTCAACTCTCCTTGTCTGTTCGTAACCATAACCTATGCAAGCATTGAAATCGTTTTTGATTCTGATAAATGCTTTTTCAGGATTTCGAAATGGCTCGTTCAGTGAATACCCTTTCGCTTCAATTATGAAAGCATAATTCTTCCAAAGAATTAAAATGTCTTGTTCACATCCGTCAACATAATAACCCTGATAAACTTTAATATCTGTTTTGAAAAAGTCCGAAAGCAATTCTACAATTTTATGTTCAAGTAATTTCCCTTTCTTATTTACATATTTTGTTGTGTTCTCTGTTGTTGCAATGCAAATCTGTTCAAGCAAGTTTTCTACTGCATGAATTACCTGTTTCACTTCAAACACTTGAAACATTCCTTCACCAATATCTACAATTGGTTTTTCGTAAAGTGGATTTCCTGGTTTCGTTTCTGTGTAGTATAGAAAATTTGTTTCTGTCCGATGTGCAGTGAGTAAATTCAAAATCACTTTTATCTTTTCAATTGGCAAATTTGCTGAAACAATTTCTTCGGGATAAAATCTATCAATCATTCCGTGGTCAGCCATGAAAGAATGTAGATGTGCATCTCGTTCTCCAATTTCTTTAATGAAGTCGGGAACTCCATCAGGAACTTCCATTTGAATTTTTGTGTAGTCCTTCCAATTCGGTCTTAATAAATCTTTTCGTGTTCCATGTGCTTGAAAATTTATTTGATTGAGTTTGTCAAGATTTTCATAGAGCTGAATAAAATCTTCTGTCTTTACACTTGTTACACTTTCAATAATTGCATCCAGTGGTGTGAATAAATCTCTTGTCCAATTTAGAACTTGTTCTTCATAATTTAGTGGTCCCTGATTGAAGTATGAAAAAAAGGAAGGCATTGCAACTTGTCTTACACGTTTCCATTCCTCTGTAACTTCTTCGGGGTTGTTCGGGAAGAAAAGCTTCTGATAATCGTTTTCAATTTCATTTAGCAACACACTAATTTGATTCCACTTTTCAGGAGTGTAGCCAATATCGTTTCCGTTGGCATTGTCTGAACTGATATTCAAACCAGCGATGTAATAAAGTTGGCGTAATGGCGAAGATAATTTTCCTAAATGGTCATTGGCTCTGTCTTTACCAGTCCTGATTAAGAAAGACAAGTCGCCAAGAAGCCACTGCGTATCGTATGTAGCGACAATGTCTTTTAATGCTTTTGATTTGGCTTCTAAACTCATTTCAATATTTTTTAATTCACCTTCACTTGCCTGTCCATCAGAAACGGTAAAAGGAATTCACGAAGTGTGTATTTTTTATTGTGGCTATCATGTCTGATTGAAATCAAAATGTAATAAACTTTTTCTGATTCTGTTGCCATGTTTATACTTATTTTTCAATTATCAATTCATGGTTGGCGTAATCAATTGTTATTTTACCTATTTTTCTAAAAACACTACCACCCAGTAACATATCGTAATCTCCACCAGCAATAACACTTGCCTCAACATTATTTAAAATTATTTCGCCTATTTGAATTTCTCTTAAATAAAATTTCAAACCTTTTACGGTTGACCCATCTGCGATACTGAAATGTTGTTTGCCAATAATGTCGCCTTCTGTAATTAAGCCTGCTTTATAAAATGTTATAAAAACATCAGGAGCAACAAGTACATTATCCGCTCCCGTATCAAGGATAAAATCAAATGATAATACATTATTAATTTTTGCTTTAATTGTATGAGAGTTCCCCCGTTTAGTTAATGGAATTCTAATTTGTTTATGTTTTCTCGTTTCATTAATCAAATTAACCAATTGGGTTGATTTTGAAGGGTAATCGGATTTTAAATTTTCTAACAAAGTAATTTTATTATCAACATCACTTTCATTTTTAGCAATATCAAAACGAATATTAAAATCACACAAATCAATTTTGCTTTGTACTTCCAAATTGTCTGGTTTTAGCTCTTTAGCTTCAGTGTATTTTTCTTTTGCGTCTTCATATTTTTTTAGATTGAATGAAGAATTTGCTTGTGTCATTTTTTGTTTATACTCACTATCAACTCTTTTTTGCTCATTAAATGCAATACCATTTACACACAGTTTGCATTGATTTAAAGCCGTTATATCATTTTCTTTATATGTTAAAGCCCTTTTGAAAAATGTGTTAGCTGTTTCAAAATCCCCATTACCTAAATGGGCTATGCCTTGAACCATTTGCGCATCATAAAGTTTTTGGTTTTCAATTTTATTTAATTCTTGGTTACACTCAAATATTTTATCTGTTGGGTATTTCTCGTTAGGCTTTAATCTGCTTGCAGATTCAAATGCTACTATAGCTTCTTTGAATTGTTTTAAAGCCATTAATTCTTGTCCTTTTGTAATATTCGAATCATAAGTAAATTTTTTATTTTTTTCTTCATCAATTAGTTTATTAATGCTCACCAGTTTATTCCTGACAGTTTCAGTATTTTCATATTTTTGTCCTTCTTCAAAAGCAATTTTCGCTTCTGGTAATTTGTAATCAGCCAATAATTTATCGCCTCTTTCCATTGCTAAATCATATGGAACTTTAGTATTTATAGCATTTAAGGAACTACTAAAAGAATTTGTCTGCTGAGATTTTTCGAAATAGTATTTACTGTTTTCTTTAGTAATTTGTTTTCTGACCTTATTGGTTTTACCATATAAACAAGCTAAATCAATTGTCCAGACTAAACAGGCTGTACCCGCAAATATGTATGATAAGTTTTGCTGTTGTTTAGCTTTATCAAACAAGCTATTGCTTTTAGAATAATCAAATGAATTCTTATAGTTTGTGTAATTTTTTTGAGCCTGTGAATTCATGTAAATTGATGCACCAATAGCACTTAGTCCGGCTACTCCATAAAGAAAATGGTATTTACCATTTCTAATTTTATAATCCCCCCAGCCGGGATATACAACTGATTTTAAAAGATGTGTAGCAATAGGAATAATAACTTTTGGGGCAATTGCAAGCGAAATGTATATTTTCTCATCCAAAACATAACCGTCTTTTCTTTGTTCCCAAATAATTGTTTTGCCCGTACCTCCTTTTATTTCTATTAAATCTCCGCTTAATGAAACCGCGTTTAGTTTCCCGCCATTTTCTCTAAAAACAGAAACAGTAATAGTGTATAGCTCATTGGGTGCTGAATTTACAATGTCATACGTTATAAAAATTTTCCCGTCAGCAAAACGAAAATCAATATTTGAAGTGTTAATAGATTTTGTCTGCGCTTGAACAAAACCGATAAACACAGTAAAAATTAGAAGCAAAAAATATTTTATTTTTAAATTCATTAGTAGTTGAAAGATTTAACTATTCCATATTTCAAGGTCGTTCCTTTTCGAGCATATGCTCTGTAATAATAAGTTGTACCGGATATTAAGCCGGGTAAATTAGTATAATAAACGCCTGTTGCTGTTGCAGACCCTTTTGATAGAACATTATCATTTATATTGGGGTTGGATGTCACGCTTGACCAACATTGACCGTAATCTATTACAGGCAGAACACCCAAATTTACTATTGTACCCTGTAATGTTGCAGTAGAGCCACTTGTGGAATAATTATCAGTAGTTACAACTAAATCAGGAATCAAAATGGATAATTCATTGCTATAGATAAATGTATTATTATCAAGTTTCAAATACGCTCTGACATAGTAAGTTGTTTCAAGATTTAATGTAGATGGAGTTGAAGAAAAATTCACATCAGCCGAAGTCAAACCATAAGAAGTCTTATTATCACTTATAGTAGGTGATGAATGTGTCGCCCAGCAATGACCATAATCCAAAGCAATTAATGAACCTAAATTTCCAATACTGCCATTTACAGATAATGTAGTTTCGTTTTGAATTTGGAGTTGAATTGAAACGACCGAAACAGATGAGAAAGATGAAATTGTAAATTTATTTATATCACCGTACACGGTTTCATTTGCATTAGTGGCATAAGCACAAACATAATAAGTTGTATTTGCAGAAAGATTAGATATTGTACTCGTAAATTCTTTTCCGGCAACAGCATTTTCAAATTCTATTTTAAAATCATTAATTGTAGGGATTGCATTTGTTGACCAACAATGCCCATATTTTGTTATGCCTTCTTTGCTTATATCTATTATGGTTCCCTTTGCATTTACATCCGTATTTAAAACCGAAACTTCATCTGTTGTGACCTTATTAATACGGTTAAGTTCTATTTTTTTGCAGGAAAATAGAATCAAAAGGATGCTTAAAGAAAAGAATATTGTTTTTTTTGACATCATTTCTTTAATTTTTTTACTATTTTTTTATCTTGTATCATTTTTGCATTCTGCGAACTCACTATTTTTTTACCTGTATCGGTTTCTATTTCTTTGCGTGTATTTCCTGCAATAGTGCCACCACGATGTGTTTATTACAATTAATTTGTTGGTGAAATAACACCAACAAAGTCATAAAAGTTTACTTTATTTTTTCAATACTCTTACAATTTCCCCAATCAATTTATCCAAATCTCTTTTACAATCTATTGTTGTGTCATTGGGTAACGTTTCAGATTTTCTAATTTGAGAATGAAGAAATGAATCAGTAATTTTTCTCATTGAACTATTCAAATGTGTCATAGAATCTTTAAAACTTTTAGAATCTCCTTTCGATTTATAATTATTAGCAACTTCATCAAATGTTTTAGATTCAAATACAGGCGGTATATGGTCTAACACAGCTCTAACCAAAGCACCTACCGCTAATAAATTCCCATTTTCATATGATGAATTTACTTCCTCACAAAGTCTTATTAATTTAGATAAATCAAAGTCGGTATTATTAATTGCTTTTAATTCCTCTAGTCTAATTTGATTAACATATAACTGCTTATTGCCAGATAGAATTGGGAGCGATTTTGCTTTCGAGCCCCATTTGTCCTTTATTTTGGTATTTGTAATATCCACACCTAATTCTTTAAATACAGTTCTATAAATGGATGAATGGCCCCCATTCTCTAAAAGGTGGTTTTCAATTAATTTAATTAAATCTTTTTGCTCAAATTCCTCTTTTAATTTGGAGGTATCGTATATTTCAATCTCTTTAATATTTCCAATGTAAAATTCCTTTCCATTTAAAAAAAAATCATCCTTCCCATTTTCATATTTAGCTGTAAATTTTACAAGGTCGTTATGATTTAAGGTAAGTATGACATCATAACCTATTGATGTTGATGTTTGGTATAATATATTATAGTACATTAATGTTGAAATTTTACTCAATAATTATTTTAAATTCTTCATTTCTTCCACTACTATCGATAATCGCATTTGTGCAATTAGTAGGATTAGTTTGTGGTGGGTTCATAAGGTTATACTGTTTTAATTTGCACAATGAATATAATAAACAGACGGTAATTTAAATTCAAATGCTTTTATTCCATTGGCTGCTCCATATGTATTACCTGTTAAGTAGTACTTGCCGTTGATATTAAATACTGAATGCAAATCACTTCCTATGGATGTATTTAAATCTTTCAGGTTGGTATGATTTATATTTCCAAAATCAAAAAGCTGAGGAAAGTGCGATGTAATGAGAAAGACTTGGTCATTTTGCACAATAAAATTTGACGCGTTATACCCAGGCATATCAAGACTAAAAGTAAAATCTGGAGATATCCCCCATGTATTATTCCCCAAATTATATTGTTCCATTATTGCTGAACTACCAACAACGTAAAGTGCACTATTCAAAATAAAGGCATCAATTGTATTCCCTTTAATTGTATTTAAGGATGCTATGGAAGTAGAAGTATTATTTACAGGGTTAAATGTTTCGACTGTTTTAACATCGCCACTCCCGTCAGAGCCTCCAATCAAGTAAATTAAATTATTAAATAATATAGTTTTTATATTCTTCCTTGCCGAAGGCAAAGGGTAAGTTGTCCATACGTTATTAGGGGGGTCATAAACATAAACAAATGCATGATGAGCGCCACCACTAAATCCACCAAAAATATAAATTTTATTATTATAGGAAATAAGAGAAGAATAAATGCAAGAAATATATGCAGGGGCATCAGATTTTATTGTCCAAATATTTATTGCCGGGTCATATTCCTCATTATTTTTAGCATTACTTGCATCGCCAATTGCGTAAATTTTGTTATTTGCAATGCCTAAAAGCGGGCCTCTCCTTGCTGTTGGCATGTTTGTTTTTGATTGCCAACTATTTGAAACAGGGTTATAAACTAAATTATATCCTCGGTTGATTCCATCATATCCTCCAATACAATATATTTTGTTATTTAAAACACATTCGCCCCATCCTTGAAAAGAAGTTATTATTGTATCTTTCAGGACATCCCATTTTTCATTTCTTGTCAAAAAATTATTACTGGAAAATGAATAACCGTTAGGAGGTGTTATGTTAATGCTATTTATGCAATTATTTTGGGGAACAATTGAGTTAGTTGGAGTTGGAATTTTAAATGCCCCACCTCCATTTGATAATTTAATAGAATCGGCAGTTACAGTTAATGTTTGTAATTCATTTGTAGGATTATTATCAGATAATGTAATAGAATTTGCTTTTGAAATTGAAATTACATTTCCAATTATAGATAGGTTTTGAATTTCATTTAACGAATCTCTATCAACATCATGAGGGAACACCACATTATTTCCCATACTAATTTTTAAAGTATCATTATTTAAAGTTAAATTTTGTAATTCATTTGTTGGGCTTGCATCAAGGTCAATGGAACCGCTTAAATAAATGGAGTTGGCATTTGAAATATGTAATGAATCACCTACAATTGAAATTGTTTGTGGTGGAGGAAGATTAACTGTGTTTCCATCAGTTATGCCTATGGTATATCCCGCAATTGAAAGAGAGTCTTGCGGAAGCACAATTGTATTGCCATTTGAGATACTTAAATTTTTCCCAGAAATAGAAAGTGTTTGAAGTTCATTGGTAGCACTTGTATCGTGGTCGGACAAACTACTTCCTGTTCTTTCGGCATACAAAGCATATGGCACAGAAAGTATTTGCGAAGTACCCATAAACACATAAGTAGAACCGCCATTTATATCTAATTCAGTTTTTACAAAATAAGTAGTCGTGCCCCAATTTATAGTTGAGAAATTACCGGAAACTAAAGTTCCTGCGCCTATGTTTAACGCAACTACACCATATTCATTTGTGGATAAAGTTTGTGTTTCGGTAAAAACAGAACTTCCGGTTGAGCTTCCGGCAAGTATACTTGTTCTTACAGAAATAATTTTATTTACTAACAATACTCCGCCCGCATCTCTAACAACAGCTTGGTATTTGAATGATTGAGGAATTTGTGCAAATGAAATTTGCGAAATTATGATAAGCAAAAAGAGTAGTTTTTTCTTCATTGTTTTATTATTTTAAATGTTTTGAGATAGTTTTTGTCCGCATTAGTAATAGATACATAATATATACTGCTTGATAAACCGCTCAGGTCAATTAGTTCAATAGTTTTTGATATTATTTCTTTATGAATAATTGTTTGCCCTTTTGCATCAATCACGTCAATTCTAAAAATGGAAGTTTCATTCGATTCGATATTCACATTAAAAATACCTGAGGATGGATTAGGATACAAATTAACATCAAGGTCGTTTAAAATCGGCAATTCTATCACAGAAACAATTGAATAATCCCCTTGCTCAAATCCTTGGTAAATTTTTGCAGAAGAATTAGTATATGTTTCGGCTAAAGGTTCTCCAATAGTAAATTGCATACTACCATTAATCTGTTGGTAATACCCACCACCACTGGTCTTAACCTCTTGTGTAAATGTTTGAGCATTTAAAACGAAACAGTTTGTAATAAAAAAGAAAATTATAAATATGTGTTTCATAGATTATGGGATAGGAATAATTGCAAATGTAATCATATTGTTTGCACTGTTATATTTTTCCTGATAAAACGAAACAGATAAACCTTTGTTTGCACATAATTTTATTATCTCCTTTTTAGAACCTTCATCCATTTCAGAACCAAATATTATTTCCTTATAACAGTCATTAGGTATTATTTTTGTTCTTTCCTTTTCTGTTGCAGGATTTTTCCAAAACATAAGCGTTCTATATTCTTGCTCAAAATTCCATTTTTTTTCTTTAGAAAACACTTGAATAATATATTGTTCTTCGGGGCTTGCGAATGGCTGGATGTCAGGAAGGGTATCATAATACAGAACCTTCATGCCTCCACCCAAATGCTTAAATAGATTAAGTGAATTAAAGCCAACACAAAATCCCTTATGGTAATCTGCGTATTCTAACCACATCTTATGATTTAGAGGGTTTTCTGTTAAGCATAAGATACCCAGCTTTTCATTAAACTTTTTAAAATATTTCTCTTGATGGTCTCTTATATAATTCTTGTCATGCATTGCACTTTTCAAAAACCATTCAGTAGCATATTTTCTACAATCAAGTTCATCCCAACTTTTGTTTTTTGCTTTCGCACCATAATAATATTTATCGTAAATATCTTTAGGTGATAATAAATCATCTCTTTTAAAAATTCTGCAATCTTTCGGGTCAGCAAAACTCGTTGGTCTAGCTAAATAAATTGTTTGTTCAGTCAATATAGTTTTGTGCCATTTATCTGTCCATGTACGATACTTATAAAGTGTTTTTGGCTGGTCTTTATCTTCTTCAAATGGTATATCACTAATTTTAATAGTCATTTAACTGTAGATTTTAATAGTTTTAAGTAAACTCCAAATTTTAAATTGTGCGTTTGCAAAAAATGGCTCTTTTGCTTTTGCCGAAGGGTTGCCTTTTGCGTGTCGGGGCAAAAGCAAATGTGCCATTTGTGGGGTGCAAAAGAATTTCATTTTTTTTTGTGCGCGGGCTAAAAAATTAAAACACGAAGCGTTGGGCTGTCGTGTTGGCAATACAGAAGTCCAATTACCCATAGTTCGTATTACTTAGAAGTCCGATTACCCGCAGTTCGTAACCCATAGAAGTCCGATTACCCACAGGCCGTAACCCATAGAAGTCCGATTACCCACAGTTCGTAACCCATAGAAGTCCGATTACCCATAGTTCGTAACCCATAGAAGTCCGATTACCCATAGTTCGTAACACACAGATTCTAATTACCCATAGTTCGTAGCACACAGAAGTCCAAATACCCGTAGTTCGTAATACTTAGAAGTCCGATTACCCATGGTTCGTAACACTTAGTCCAATTACCCAAAGTTCGTAATACTTAGAAGTCCAACTACCCATAGTTCGTGGCACTTAGTCCACTGTCCATTTGAGGCTCTGTCAGTCGCTTTAATGGATTGTCCTGTTTTTCACCTACGCTTGCAGCCAACGAGACAAACTAAACGCAGATTTTGCGTTTTAGCAAAATTTGAGGTTAGTTAATGTTAGTTGCATGTGCATCTTTTCATTTCACACACACATCACACACAGAATTA
>Ga0114966_10005606_pt1 | contig 10591 bp, 10 predicted proteins | sample M_130207_XF_Meta_FD_87029 | JGI IMG/M metagenome (GOLD analysis project Ga0114966, IMG submission 87029) | Freshwater microbial communities from Lake Montjoie, Canada to study carbon cycling - M_130207_XF_MetaG | ecosystem: Environmental > Aquatic > Freshwater > Lake | place: Lake Montjoie...
CGAAGTTCCGATTGCGAGATTGCTTCTCTGCGATACATTTCCCAATATTTTAAATTTATGGGTACGTAATGATAGAGAAACTCTTGTAAATCAACTTCAACTTTATGGAGTTTTAAAATTTTCTCAAATGCTAGAGCAGAGTTTTTTTCAAAATCCCAAAGGGTATGATCTAAGTCGAAAAAAACATGTGTGATATTTTGTAATTTCAAGGCTATATTATTTAAAAATTCGCTTATCAAAAGGAAAATCCTCTTGTGATATTATTTTAATAGTTTTAAAATCTGGATGATGTGGGTTTAACAAATAATTAAATTCTCCTTTTACAACTGCCGAAGGTACTTTGATAATGGCAAATTCATTTAACCTAATTAATTCATCACCCATTTTTTGGGTTGTCGTATTTTCAGGAAAAAAGTTCCAATCGTTTGGTAATTTTTTGACATCAAAATTAAATACTAACAAATCATCTGGGATATAAATGGTTACCATACAAAAACCTTTTGGCAATGTTGCAAGTGTCAAATGCACTACTACTTCTGCCATGGCTAAAGCTCTGTTTTGAGCAGTATAGATTATTTCGGTTCCTTTGGAATTCCATCTTGCGCCAGTGATTGACGCTCCTTTTCCAGATAAAACAATGGGGAATTTTTTATTTTGCAGTCGAAAAACTTCCATTATACAAAAATACCGTAGTCAATTTTTTGCAATTCATTCATCACCATTTCTTTACCATAAGAATCTTTTAATAATTCGAAAGGATGCAAATTTCCTAATGCAAAGTTGGGTGTGTTGAGCCACATATAAAATTGCTCTTCCGAATCAAAAACGTCTTTCCCTAGCGAAGTAACTTCGGCTAATTCTAAAATTTTCTCAGATGGAATGGATTCAAAAACATAATTACTTCTCGATTTATTGCGGAGTAAGGTTCTTGAAGAAACTCCTAAAAAATCGGCCCAATCTTCTTGTTTAAACGGACTTCTTTCTTTAATTAATTCGTACAAATCATAGGGAATCCCTCTTCGAATGGAATGAACGATTAGCATTTTATTGGAAAGGAAATTTTTAAAAGTGATGTCTTTGTTTACTAGGGTTAAATTGGATTCTTTACCCACTTTTGATACAAAAGTACGCACGGCTTTATCTAATTGGATATCGGAATTGGAGACTAACTTTGACATATCTATGACATTTGTCTGTAAATTTATGACATTTGTCAATACAAAACAAAATTAATTAAAATATTCCTTCGTCTTGAAAACTGTAAAACCCATTTTCAGTGATTATTATGTGATCAAGTATAGTGATGTCTAATTGTTGTCCTGCAGCTTTAAGCTTTTTAGTAATTTGAATATCCGCATCACTGGCAAGTAATTTACCCGACGGATGGTTGTGTGTTAGAATTATGGAAGTAGCATTATGTTCTAATGCCATTTTAAAAACCAATCGAATATCTACCACAGTTCCTGTTATACCACCTTTCGAAAGTTGTGCTTTATAAATTACTTTATTGGAATTATTTAAATATAAAATCCAAAATTCTTCGTGTGGTAATTCTCCAATTATCGGTTGCATTAACTCAAAAACTGATTTACTAGAAGTGATTTTTTTGAGTGTTATGGCTTCTTCATCTCTTCGCCTTCTGCCTAATTCGAGCGCTGCAATAATAGTTAAAGCTTTAGCTTCTCCTATTCCTTTAAATTCGATTAGTTGCTTCAAAGACAGTTTTCCAATGGCATTCAGATTATTATCAACGCTTGCTAAAATTCTTTTGCTCAGTTCAACAGCACTTTCGTTTCTACTTCCTGAACCAATTAAAATAGCCAGCAACTCAGCATCGCTTAATGCTGCTTTACCCTTTAACATAAGTTTTTCACGAGGTTTATCATCCTCAGCCCAATTTTTAATGGAAAAATTCCGTTGCTCCATATTTTTTTTATTTAAAAGTACAACAAAAACATAAGAAATATCGTTATCTAATTAAAATATAAAAGTATGAAACCAATTTATTTAGTACTACTAGTTGTCTCATTTTTAACCTGTGGCGTCAAAAAAGAGTCAAAAATTGAATCCAAAGGTTTTGAAGAACAATTATCCGACGCGGCCATTTCGATAGTTGATGCTTCTATAGATTATGATCCTGCTTATTTTTCAATGAAATATCCAAATGGTGATGTTCCCAAAAACAAAGGCGTTTGTACCGATGTTATTATTCGCGCCTATCGAAAATTGAATATCGATTTGCAAAAAGAAGTTCATGATGATTTAAAAGATAATTTTTCAAAATATCCTAATTTGAAAAAATGGGGCTTGAAAAAACCTGATACTAATATTGATCATAGACGTGTACCAAATCTTGAAGTTTTCTTTGCAAGAAAAGGGCAAAAACTAGCCATCTCAAATAATCCTGATTACTATAAAACAGGAGAATTAGTAACTTGGTTGATTGGTAAAAAATACCCTCACATTGGTATTATTACCAACAAAAAGTCACCGGACGGTAAACGCCCGCTGCTTGTTCATAATGTGGGAAACGGCCAGCTTTTGGAAGATTGTTTATTTGATTATGAAATAGTGGGACATTTTAAATATAAAGGAAGTCAATAATTTACTGCATTAATGACTTTACCTCATCGAAATTCAATCCGCCATAATTTCCTGAGCTCATTAATAACAAAGCAGAATTATCAAAGTTTTGACTGAATAAATATTCTTTAAAATCAACTGGATTGGTAAAAATAATTAAATCATCTCGTTGAAAAGATTGTGCGATTTGCTCGTAGGTTACTTCTTCCAATTGCTTAATTTTTACAGCATCTGGAGAATAAAAAACTACTGCAACATCTGCCGCTTTTAATGCTCCTTGGTATTCTTTTAAGAATTCAGCATTTAAACTGCTATAGGTATGTAATTCCAAACAAGCTATTAAAGTTCGGTTGGGATATTGACTTTTTACTGCTTGGGTTGTAGCGGACACTTTACTTGGTGAATGCGCAAAATCTTTATAAGCGACTTTACCTTTTCCTTCACCAATTTTCTCAAGACGTTTTGACGCGCCTTTGAAAGTTGCAATCGCTTGGTAGAAATCGGCTTCATCAACACCCATATTTTGACAAATCCATTTTGCCCCAGCCAAATTATTCAAGTTATGAGCACCAAAAACTTCTATTGGCATTGCGCCTTCAGGAGTTTCTAATAAAGTTGTTCCATCTTCAACGCTATAGTTTGGTGTGTGATACGCTAACTTTCGAATTGGATTTGTAGCAGCTTCGGCTACTCGTTTTACTTCAGAATCATCTTCATTGTAAACCAGAATTCCACCATTAGTGATTTTTTGAATAAATACTTCAAATTGCTCCACATAATTTTCATAGGTTGGAAAAACATTGATATGATCCCAAGCAATACCTGAAATCAAAGCAATATTAGGATGATATAAATGAAATTTTGGCCTTCTATCCATCGGGGAGGAAAGGTATTCATCGCCTTCAATGACAACGAAATCGTTTTCTTCTGTTAGATGAACCATCGTGTCAAATCCTTCTAATTGCGCTCCTACCATATAATCAACTTCAATATTGTTATAATGCATCACATGAAGAATCATGGAAGTAATGGTAGTTTTTCCATGGGAACCTCCAATAACTACACGGGTTTTATTTTTAGATTGTTCATACAAAAACTCTGGATAAGAATATATTTTTAAGCCTAACTTTTGCGCTTTTAATAATTCAGGATTATCAGCTTTGGCATGCATTCCAAGAATTATGGAATCAATTTCGGCCGTAATTTTTTCTGGAAACCAACCCAATTCATTAGGCAATAATCCTTTTTTATCCAATCTTGATTTTGATGGCTCAAAAATGGCATCATCGCTACCTGTTACTTTATATCCTTTGTTATGTAATGCTAGAGCTAAGTTGTGCATGGCTGCTCCGCCAATGGCAATAAAATGTGTACGCATATTTATATATTAATAAATGTAAAATAAGTCAATAATTAGGTTGGATTGTTTTTTTCAAAATCATTTTTTAGCAATTTAGCTTTTCCTAAATCCTTCAATTTGTAAAAATACAGCTTATATAGTTTTTGAAACGTGTTTTTGGAATGACCGATTGAATTTGCTTTGATATAATTTTTTTCAGCTTCTTTATATCGGGCAAAATATTCAGCAATATGTCCTTTCGAAAGATAACCATCCACTGGTGAAATTTTCATTAACTCGTTGGAGTATTTCTGAGCTTTTCGTTCGCTTCCGCCAATAATTCCTGGCAATTGAAGATACAATTCTATAAGAGCCCATCTTGCTTCTATATGGTTTGGGTTGAGTTCAATAGCCTTTTCAAAAGAAGTTTTTATATCGCCAATCATCCCTAGTGCTTTGAATTTATTACATTCTTTAGCTTTCATTCCAAGGCATCCTCCAAATTTATAATAATAGTTTGCTTCTTTAGGCTTTAAACATTTTAGTTTTTCGTAATAAAACATGGCTTTATCCCATGATTCCGATTTACCTTCAATATCACCGAGATACTCAATAGCCTTAAGATGATTAGGATTTTCTTTTAAAAATTCAATAAAAATTGGTTTTGCTAGAGTATACTTTTCTTGATAATATAATTTTTCTGCCAATGATATATCTGCCTGCGAAAAAACACAAAAAGGGGAGATTAAAAAAAGGTGAAAAATATATTTCATAACATCTTATTACCAATTGCTTTTTAAACAATACAAATACAAAAGTAAAATAATAATTGCTTCATATAGAAATAAAGAAAATTAAGAATTGAAAAAAATTAATATATTATTATAATAATGCAGCATTATATTTTGAAAATAGGTAATTCAACGATTATCTATGCTAGTTACCTAAAAATTTAGCAATTACAATTGTCTGTAAATAGATTTACCATCTAAATAAAGAATACTTAAAAAAGTAATAAAACAATTTAATGCCCTTTAAATTGAAAACATACTTAATAATCATTAATCTAGTCCTGAAAGGATTATATAATTAAAAAACACATTTGCGTACCTACCATTATTAATAACCATTTATTAATAATGAAAAAATTAAATTATGAAAAAACATTACTTCCAATCAAAACAAGCTATAAAAAACGAAATGTTTTTTACAGGTAAAAAAAATAAGACTTCAAATATTATTAGAAATTTAGTTTGGCTATTATACATCGTAATAGGATTCTCCAATACTTTATCCTACTCTCAAACTATCGGTGCTAATTGTGCAAGCGCGCCAATATTACTTGTTAATACTCAATATACTGCATTAACAATTATTACTGATGCAACAGTTAATGACCCAACCGAAGCTGCATGTAACACTCAAACAATTGCTAGAGATGGTTGGATAAAATTTGTGGCAGTTGGAACACAGGCTATTGTGACAGTTACATCTACAGATAGAAACCCTATTTTATATGGATATACTGGTGCTTGTGGAACATTATCAACTATATGTACCAACGTTTTTACTACAGCTACTGGTGCCCAAACAGAAACTTTAACCTTTACAGGTCTTATAAGTGGTAATACGTATTATGTTAGAATTGGAAATGCCACTGCAAACAATATGACAATTTCTTCTTTATTTATATTATCGAATGACAGATGTTCCACTGCGATTACACTTACTTCTAACACAAGTTGTGTAAATACAACTGGTTCAACATTAGGCGCAACAGATAATAATGAAACTGGTGATTGTACTGATGGTACAGAAAATGCAGTTTGGTATCAATTTCAAGCAGTTGCAACTACACATGTTGTTACTGTAGACGGAATCGCGGGTTTTAATCCAGTATTGGGAGTTACCAATAATTGTGGTTCAACAATAAGTCCAATAGGTGGAGCTTGCATAAATATTACCGGCGATGATGGTATAGAAACTCGAACATTGACTGGACTTTCTATAGGTGCTTTTTATAGAATTCAAGTATATGATTATAATAGCGATTCAACAGCAAATGGTTTTACTATTTGTGTAACACATACAGTTCCTACAATTCCTCCAACAATTACAAGTTTTACACCATCAATTGGATGCGCAACAACAGGTACTGTTGTGTTAACTGGAACTAATTTTACTGGCGCTACTGCTGTTACCATAGGAGGAACAGCTGTAACTTCATTTATTGTAAACAGTGCTACTTAAATAACTGCAATTGTTGGTAATGGAACAACTGGTACAATAGCTGTTACTACCGCTAGTGGTACCGCAACCAGTCTATTAACTTTTACGATAAATCCACTACCTGTAAATCCTGGCAATCCTATCAGTAATAGCCCACAGTGTTCAACTCCAGGAGTTACACTAACAAGAGTAGGAAGTGTTCCAGTTGGTGAAACTTGGTATTGGCAAACAATTCCATTAGGAACTGCTATTACAAATAGTACTTCTACCAATGTTGTTACAACCTCTGGAACTTATTATATACGAGCTCTAAATTCAACTGGCTGTTGGAGTGCTGCTTCTGGTAGTGTAACAGTTGTTGTAAATACTGTTCCTACTGCATCAATAACTCCAACACCAGCAAATGCAGCAACAGGAATTTGCTTTTCTGGAAACGGAGCCATAACAGGTGTTTCATGGGATATAACGGTGGGTGCAACTTCGTATGATGTCTATTTTGGAGCAGGTAGTTTGCCTGGTACATTAACAGCCAATGTATTAACTAACTCGTATACAACTGGAACATTATTAGCCAATACAACTTATTATTGGAGAGTCGTTGCAAAAAATACTTGTGGTAATGCTGTTGGATCATCAACTTGGACATTTACCACCGCTGCTGCAACTTGTAATACATATTGTGCTTCGACATCGACAACTCCAACTTATTTTATTAAGGATTTTTCAACTACTGGAGGTTTCTCAAATATATCTAATATCAATTCTGGTTATTCTGCAACTGGTTATGGTAATTTTACTACTCAAATAGTCAGTCAAGTAAATAATGGTTCCGTTAATTTTTTAACTGACTTTAATGGAAACATTGATACATTTGGATTTAATATATGGGTAGACTGGAATAATGATGGAGATTTTAACGATGCTGGAGAACTAGTATATGCCAGTGGTGCTTTTGTAACTGGCGCATCCGGTTCTTTCGCAGTACCCGCAACTGCAAGTATTGGAAATCACAGGATGAGGATTAGAGCAAATTATTTAGCTACTAACCCTAGTGCTTGTGGAGCTATCACAAGTGGAGAAACAGAAGATTATACTTTTACAGTTTCGCCACCTTTACCATGTTCTGGAAATCCTTCAGTTATAACTGTTCTCTTAACTTCTCAAACCACCTCCACTGTTTCTTGGACCGCAGCCTCTCCAGCACCAGCAAATGGCTATCAATATTATCTTTTTACTTCAAACACCTATCCTACAGGTGTTACCGGATCAACAGCAGCGGGAGTTACTTCTGTAAACTTAACCGGTTTAACTTCCGCAACAACATATTATATTTGGATAAGATCGAATTGTGGAGGTGGATTAGGCCAAGGAGTTTGGATTGGACCAACTAGTTTTACACAGCCAAATTGTGCGCTTGGAAATGGAATTGGAACAACAACTTTAGGCTGTCCATCTATAACATCAGGTGGCTTTGGATTGAATGATGTAAACCCACCTGCTATTAATTGTACCACATCGGGTTGTGCTAATTTAGAAGCTACTTATTTACAATTAGGAGATACTTCAAATTATACCGTTGCAGCGATTCCTTTTGCTCCACCTTATCAATTTACTTGTTTACGAAATCCAATTAGCGTTAATGTTGATGATGTTTGGTCTCCTGTTATTAATTTACCTTTCAATTTTTGTTATTATGGCAATTCCTATTCTTCTTGTGTAGTTGGTTCAAATGGAGTACTTAGTTTTGATACTAATCGTGCTAACACCAATTCAGGTTGGTCTTTTAGCAATAACTTACCGAGTACCACAGGTGCCTTGTTTGCCAATACAATTTATGGAGTTTATCACGATATAGACCCAAGTAAAGGCGGAAAAGTTGGCTGGGAATTAATCACTCTAAATACGGGATGTAGAGCATTAGTAGCATCATGGAACGATGTTCCTATGTTTTCAAATAATACAATTTTATATACTGGCATGATGGTGTTATATGAAAACACCAATGTTATTGAAGTATTTATCAAACAAAAAGGAATAGATAATTTTGATATTTCTCCATGGAATGGAGGAAATGCAATTGTAGGCCTTCAAAACGCAACAGGTACAGCTGCTGTAGTTGCACCTGGGAGAAATGCTTTGGACACCAATTGGGAAGTGTACAATGAAGCTTGGAGATTTACACCATCTGGTCCATCAATTGCCACACTAAAATGGTATGAAGGTTCTGGAACAACTGGTCCCGTTGTTGGCACAACTCCAATTCTTACGGTTTGCCCAGCGGCAACCACTATTTACACTGCAGAAGTAACGTATACTTTATGCAATGGAAACACTGTAAAAGAAACTGACGAGGCAACAGTTACTGTTACCAACGGAAAAAAATGGGATGGCTCAGTAAGCACCGATTGGAATGTAGCTGCCAATTGGACACCTGATGGAGTTCCAACTTTATTAGATTGTGTAGTAATACCTAATGTAACAAATGACCCTGTCATTTCTGGAACTTCTTACAATGCCTTCGGGTTAAATCTAACGGTATTAAGTGGAGCAACTTTGCAAATTAATGCTACAAATTCTTTAACACTAACAGATTTTATACAAGTTGAACCAACTGCGAGTTTAACAGTTAAGAATAGTGCGAGTTTAATTCAAGTGAATAATTTAGCCTCTAATACTGGTAACATTATTATGGAACGCTCAACAACTATTCGCAAAACAGATTATGTATATTGGTCAACACCTGTTGAGAATTTTTCAAGTGCTGCAATTTCTCCTGGAACTTCATCAGGCTATATTTATAAATGGAGTCCAACTATTGCTAATACCAATGGTGGTGAAGGAAATTGGGTAAGTGGCAATGAAACTATGGCCACAGGTAGAGGATATATTGTTAGAGGACCAAATACCTATACTACAACACCTGCTGCTTTTACAGCAACATTTACTGGAAAACCAAATAACGGAATTATCACAGCTCCGATTTCTAGAGGTAATCGAACTATAGCAATGGGAAGTATTCTTGGTGTTAATGGTGTAACTATTACACCAAATGATGATAATTTTAATTTAATAGGCAATCCATATCCTTCAGCCATAGATGCGTTATCCTTTTTAACAGCAAATACAAACATCATTGGAAACGTAAGTATTTGGACGCATGGAACTCCGATTAGTCCAACGGCAGCTGATCCATTCTATGCTAATTATGTAAATAATTATACCGTTAGTGATTATATTAATTACAATGGAACTGGCTCTACTCCTCCCGGATATAACGGAAAAATTGCAAGTGGACAAGGTTTCTTTGTCATTATGAATGACGGAACGGCAGCAACACAATCGGTTACATTTAATAACTCTTTACGAAGTAATACCTATATAAATAACCAGTTTTATAGAACAAACAATACAACTACACCGGAAGATGTTGAAACGGATAAAAACAGAATTTGGTTAAGTCTTATAAATACTGCTAATGTATCTGTTACTACATTGGTTGGTTATGTTCCTGAAGCAACCTATGAAAACGATAGATTATTCGATGCTCCATCAAAAATAGGGACAGCAATGGGAATCTATTCTATGATAAATGACAAATCAATGATAATTCAAGGTCGACCTATTCCTTTTGATCAAAATGATGTAGTACCTCTTGCTATTTCAATTCCAAGTAGTGGCAATTATACTATTGCAATTGGGTTAGTAGATGGCTTATTTGAAAATGATAGTCAAGAAATTTATTTGGAAGATACCCAATTGGGAATTATCCATAATTTAAGAGTTGCTCCTTATTCGTTTGAAGGAACTGCTGGTATTTTTGAAACACGGTTTAAATTGAGATATACCACTTCAGCACTTGGCAATAGTAATTTTAATTCCAATCAAACTTTTGCTTTCATTAATAACAACATGCTTCAAATACAATCCAATCAAAATATTACAGAAGTAGCTATATATGAAGTAAGTGGAAAACTCATAAAAACCTTCAAGTCGAATCAATTAGTAAATCATTTAGAAAGTGAATTTAATTTTTCAACTGGTGTTTATTTAGCTAAAATAAAGCTAGAGTCTGGATTTTTCGTTTCTAAAAAATTGATAAATTAATAATTTAAATATTAAAAAACAAACAATAAATAATTAAGAATTAAGAATTAATTTTACATGTAGATTTATAGAAATTAATCTCAATAGTATATTTAAAATCTAAACACATCAAAATTTAATTTTTTTGATGTGTTTTTTTTATTTTATTGGAAAATTGAAATAATTTCTTAACTTTGAAAACCCCCTAATCTACATTTTTTTCATAATCTTTTTCACAATTCTATTCATTTGATATAATAAATACACTATTTATTTATTAAATTAACATTTATTTTCTAAACAATTTGAATAGTTGTATCTCCCTAAATTGGAGACAAACTTGTTAAAAACACATAA
>Ga0114966_10005613_pt1 | contig 10580 bp, 10 predicted proteins | sample M_130207_XF_Meta_FD_87029 | JGI IMG/M metagenome (GOLD analysis project Ga0114966, IMG submission 87029) | Freshwater microbial communities from Lake Montjoie, Canada to study carbon cycling - M_130207_XF_MetaG | ecosystem: Environmental > Aquatic > Freshwater > Lake | place: Lake Montjoie...
ATTAGGTTAAGACCAATGTCATGAACCTGCACCGCAGCGCGGTCTTCAGTTGCTGCGTTGACCGCAATTTTAAATTTGCGCGGCAGGTAAGCGAATTCAGGATGAAACGTACTCCATTGACGCAGAATTTCAATATAAGGTCGTGGATCCGCTAATTCATCGGCAGCGGCACCGCAAAATTGATCCGAGGTGATGTTGCGTATGCAATTGCCGCTGGTTTGTATGGCGTGCATTTGGACGGTCGCCAGCTTGGCAAGAATGTCCGGCACTTCTTCCAGCCTGGGCCAGTTGTACTGGATATTCTGGCGCGTGCTGAAGTGACCATAACCGCGGTCCCACTTTCGTGCAATGTAAGCGAGCGCTCGCAACTGACGCGACGCCAGCAAGCCATATGGGATGGCGACGCGCAACATGGGCGCATATCTTTGAATATAAAGACCATTTTGGAGGCGCAGCGGACGGAAATCATCTTCCGACAAGGCCCCGGAGAGAAATCGCTGCGTCTGACCGCGAAACTGGGTAACGCGCTCGTCTACCAACCTCTGGTCTATTTCGTCGTATATATACATAGTATGTGCTACGTCCTTGAATTCGTGGGGCGCATAGTATCAATGCTGGCTTATATTTAGAAAGAATATTATATTACAATGATATAACTAAAATCAATTTGTAACCGCCATGAAACTGCAGCAGCTCCGCTACCTTTGCGAAGTCGCCGACCAGGGGCTGAATCTGTCGGTCGCGGCGCAAAAACTGCACACCTCCCAACCCGGCATCAGTAAACAAATCCGCATGCTCGAAGACGAGCTCGGCGTGGAAATCTTCATTCGTAACGGCAAGCGCGTCACAAAAATAACTCCGCCGGGCAAGGAAATCATTGCCATCGCGCACCGCATCCTCAAGGAAACCGACAATCTCAAACAGGCTGCGCAGGACTACTCCAATCGCGACCGTGGTGGCCTCACGATAGCCACCACGCATACCCAGGCACGCTACGCCCTGCCGACCGTCATACACCGTTTCACCACGCGCTATCCCAATGTAAAACTCAGCCTGATACAGGGCAGCCCGGTTCAGATTTGCCAATTCGTCCTGAGCGGCCAGGCCGATATCTGCATAGCCACTGAAGCCATTGCAACGTTTGAAGAATTGGTCATGCTGCCGTGTTATACATGGAACCGTTGCGTCATCGCACCGCCGAACCACCCGATACTGCGCCAGCAATCGTTGACACTGGAGGAAATCTCAAAGTATCCGATCATCACGTATGATTTCGCCTTTGCCGGCCGGTCGCAGATTAACCAGGCGTTTGCAAAACGCAACCTCACTCCCAACGTGGTACTGACGGCGATAGACTCCGACGTCATCAAAACCTATGTCGCGCTGGGTCTGGGCATAGGCATACTGGCGAACATGGCGTTCGATGCGGCGCGGGACACCGATCTACAGGCCATAGATGCCAGCCACCTGTTCGAATCGAGCACGACGCGTATCGGCATTCCACGCAACGCGTTTCTGCGCGCCTACGTCTATGATTTCATAGAGATGTTCGCGCCGCAGCTCGGGCGCGAGGTGGTCGAAGCAACGGTACTCGGCAAGACGCCGGTCAGCTATGAGCTTTAAAGATGCTATTTCGCGGCCACGCGCTGGCGCAGCCACGCGCTGGCGGCATCCACGATGATCACCAGTGACAGCATGGCGATAATGACCGTCATGGCCTGCGGCTGCTGAAACAGCGACAAGCTCATATATAACATCTGACCCAGCCCACCGGCGCCGACCACGCCGAGGATCGCCGCCATGCGTATGTTGATTTCCCAGCGGTATAACACATACGCAACGAACTGCGCGACGACCTCGGGCATGGTTCCGTACAAGAATGCCATGACCGGACGCGCGCCCGACAAAACGAGCCCCTGTGCCGGTTCGGGTGGCGCGTTCTCCAGCGTTTCGGCGAACAGGCGGCCTATCACGCCGGTGGTATGCCACATCAGCGCAAGCGTGCCGGCCAGCGGTCCCAACCCAGCCGCGAATACCATCAGGGCAGCCCACACCAATTCGGGTATGGAGCGCAGAAAATTGAGTACCAATCGTGCGATGACACGAAACGCAAGGCCCAAGCGGCCCGCGGCCGGTATCGCAAGCAGCAACCCCAATATTGCCGCAAGCAGCGTTCCAATCGCTGAAATCGCGATCGTCTCTAGTGTACCGTGCCAGATACGAACCAGGTAATCGGTCGTCAGGTCAGGTGGAAAAAACGAAATCAGATACTTCCACATCTGACGCCCGGCCTCGGCGGAAAATAACTGTCCCACTTCGAGACCCAGGTAGGCAAAACTGCCGCCAACCGCGAACATCAACAATCCGGCGACCATCCAGTGCGAGCGTCTCATGCCGTCACCCTGCGCAACAGCGCACTGACGCCGTCAGCCAGCATCACCAGTGACAGAAACACCGCCAGCATGGTACTGACCTCGCTGCCGTTGAGCATGCGCATTGAGAGTTCCATCTGCATGCCCAGACCGCCCGCGCCGACGAATCCCATGATCACCGAGGCGCGCACCGCGCATTCCCAGCGATAGACGGTATACGACACCAGTTCGGGCAATGCGACCGGGAACATGCCATAGGCGAAAGTCGCAAGGCGGCCGCTGCCGGCCTCGAGCAAGGCGTATGTCGGCCGCGTATCTCCAGACTCGAATATCTCAGAATACACTTTCCCCAACATGCCGCCGTAGGTAATACCGATCGCCAGTACGCCAGCGGATGGGCCCAAGCCTACCGCGCGCACGAACAAGAGAGCCCATACGATTTCAGGGATGCTCCTGTATAACATCAGCAGCAAACGCGCAGGAAAACGCACCAGCCGCCCACGCCACTTGCCGGGACCAGGGCCAATGCGGGAAACCGACAGGCTGCGTGTCACAATTAGAGACAGGGGTATCGCTATCACCATGGCGATGGTCATGCCTGCGGTCGCTATGGCGAGGGTCTCCAGTGTGGATTGGAATACCAGACGCAGAAAATCGGCAGACAACGCGAGTGGGAAAAACGTCGCTAGAAATTTACCCATGGTCTCGCGATTGCGCGGATCAAACAGGACACCGGGGTCAAATTCCGTCAATCTGAAACCGGGCCAGACGAGCACCACGATCAGCAGCGTTAATGCCAGGCGCGCCGGCGCCGCCGGATCCCGGCGTAGCGTGATACCGTCGTTACGCTCCACAGGAAAACGAGCTCATGAACAAAGCGGCCGCCGGCGAATAACCGCAACAGCGGACGGTTCCGCCTGCGTCGGGACGGTCGCGGTTTCCGACGCATAGAGGTCGCGCAGCATATCGTCCGAGATTTTGTCGGGCGGCAGGTCAAACGCGATTTCTCCCGCCCGCAAACCTATGACCCGTGGAAACCAATGCAATGCGAGATCGACCGCGTGCAGACTTGCGACCAGCGTGACGCCGCGAGATTGCGCTTCACGCGTAAGCTCACTGATGACACGATCCGACAACGCCGGGTCCACCGCCGACACAGGTTCGTCGGTCAGTATCAGGTCCGGACGCTGATACAGGACCCGCGCCACACCCACGCGTTGCAGTTGCCCTCCTGAAAGTCGATCGCACCGGTCGAACAACTTTTCCTTGATCTCCATGCGCGCCAGTACTTCATGCGCGCCATCGATATCAGCCGGGTACAGCAGGGATCCCAACGATTTCCATAACGGCCACTGGCCCAGACGGCCACCCAGAACAGCAGTCACCACGCGCTGCCGCAAGGGTATTGGCGGAACCTGGTGCACGAGGCCGATACGCGCGCGCAAACGCCGCAAATCAGCCCGGCCCAGGCGCCATGGATCTGCGCCGAGTAACTGGACGTCTCCGCTGGTCGGCCTTACGGCCGTCGCCAGCATGCGCAACAAAGACGTCTTGCCGGCGCCAGAAGGTCCGATGACGGCGACGCGCTCGCCGGCGGCTATGGAGACGTCGACGCAGCTGACCGCGCGAAAACCATTGGCATGTACCAGGCTGACCCGGCACAGGCTCGCACTCATCCTACTTGAGCAATCCGGCTTCGCGCGCCGCCGCCTCTATACCCGCATAGTTCTTCGGGTTGGTGGGAATGAACTTGCTGGCCCGCTGCAGATCCAGGATTTCCTTATGCGCCGGAATCTTTGCGTCGAGTTTCAAAAATGCGTCCGTCAGTTTTTTGACCAGTACCGGATCGAGATCACCGCGCACGGTCCAGTTATAGTCAAAATAGGTTGGCGTGGTAAAAATCACCTTGACCTTGCTGGGATCCACTTTCTTGTCTTCAACCATTTTGTCCCAGACAGAAGCGTTCAGGACCCCGGCCGCGACCTTGCCCGACTCGACCTGCAGCGCGGTAGCGTCGTGCGCACCCGAAAAAGCCACCCGCTTGAAATCCTTCTCCGGACTGATTTTCGCTTGCTGCAGGAAATAGCGCGGCATCAGATGACCCGAAGTCGACGACACGGAACCGAACGAGAAATCCTTGCCCTTCAAATCAGCCAGGCTGTTGATTCCGCTTGCGGCATTGGCTATGAATTTGCTGGTGAATACGCGATCCTCCTCGCGCTGCACGATGGGGTTGGCATCGCCCGTGCGCAGACGCGCCTGCACGAACGTGAAGCCTCCCAGCCATACCAGGTCCAACTTTTTCGCGGCGAGACTCTCGACCACGGCCGCATAGTCACTTACCGGCGTGAATTCGACCTTCATGCCGATTTCCTTTTCCAGATACGCACCCAGCGGAGCAAACTTGCGCTGCAGTTCAGTCGGTGCTTCATCGGGAATCGCGGACACCTTGAGCGACGTCTGCGCAAACGCGGTTAGCGGAAATTGGGGTAGTATCAGAATTGCTGCGGCCGACAGCATGCGAATAACGGCCCTCGTAATATATCGTGCAACCATGACGCTTCCTTTCATTGAGGAAAAGTTTGGAATGAGAAGCAAGCCACGCACACGATGTGACCAAGCGTGCTAAAGCGATGGAGGCCTTAACGGTCGGCCGGAATGTGCCACAGGACTGATATGGCACGCGATGGAATCCATTAGCTTGGGATGTGGGCGGGTTTTCACGAGGCACTCAGGATACTCCTCCCGCATGGCTTCCTCAAGCGTACGGTGTCAGGCGTATACTGGTTTGGATCACGAATAACCTACGGCGGGGACAGGCAAACAGATGAGAAATCTTCAGTCTTGTATCGCGGCATGGTCACTTTTCGCCATACCCTTTTCCGTGCTCGCCCAACTCGCGGTGGAATATCCTGCAAAGCCCGTACGCGTCATCGTTGCCGCAGGTCCGGGCGGAGGCGCCGATCTGCAATCGCGCATGTACGCGCAAAAGCTCGGCGAAAGCATGAAGCGTACGTTCGTGATCGAAAACCGCCCCGGTGGCGGCGGCACGATCGGTCAGGCTGCCGCTGCGCAGGCCGCGCCAGACGGCTACACGTTGCTGACCATAGCTCCCGCCTTCACCTATGCATCCGCGTTGTACCCATCGCTGCCGTTTGACCCGGCAAAGAGCTTTACACCAATATCGCTGGCACATAAATCCGCGTCCATGTTGCTGGTACACCATGCATTGCCGGTAAAGTCCGTCAAGGAACTGATCACGCTGGCCAGATCCAAACCCGGTGTTCTTGACATGGCCGTGACGTATGGCACGACCAATCACCTGTTTGCAGCCTATTTCATGTCCATGGCGAACATCAAGGTCACCTTTATTCCCTATAAGGGCGGCCAGCAGGATGCGATGGACATCATCGCGGGACAAGTGCAGATGGTCATGGGCAGTGTGTTTTCGTATTTGCCGCTGGTACGATCCGGCAAACTGCGCGCGCTCGGCGTGACAACTTCGGAACGGACTTCCATATTGCCCGAGGTGCCGACACTGTCGGAGGCTGGCGTACGCGGCTATGAAGCGAGCAGCTGGCATGGATGGGTGGCGCCGGCGGGCACGCCCGCCGCCATCCTTGGCAAGCTCGCCGAAGAACTTGCCAAGGCTGTCAAATCCCCGGACATCGTGAAGAAACTCGCTGAAGACGGGGGCATCCCGGTCGGCAGCACGCCCGAGCAATTTCGAGACTTTCTGGCTGTGGAAACGCCACGCTGGCAAAAAGTTGCAAGAGAGTCGGGATTCAAGGTGGAGTAAACCATCCTGATCAAGACTCCTCGGCCGCCCTTTTGACAAAATCGCGCGGCCTGAATCCGAGCAACCCCAGCACGCCGAAGTACGTCACCGCTCCCAGTAGCACTACGCCCGCAAGTTTCAGCACCCGCAACAGCGGCTTGGCATCCAACCAGATTGCACCGTCGCCCGCGACATACCACAGAACCGCGCCCATCGCGGCAACTGCCAACAGTATTTTGAGGATGAACACGCCCCATCCGGGTTGCGGCGCATAGATACCGTGCTGGCGCAGCTTGGAATACAGCAACACTGCATTGAGACAGGCCCCCAACCCTATCGCCAACGCAAGTCCGGCGTGCTGGAACAATTGCATGAACACTATGTTCATGACCTGCGTGACGAGCAGCACGACCAACGCGATACGGACCGGCGTTCTAATATCCTGCCGTGCATAGAAGCCGGGTGCCAGCACTTTGACCATGATCAGGCCCAGCAGCCCGATGCTGTAGGCCAGCAGCGCGTTGCGCGTCATCATCACGTCATGGACTGAAAACTCCCCATAGTAGAAAAGCGTTGCCACCAGCGGCACCGCCAAAATTGCCAGCGCCACAGCCGCCGGCAACGATAGTATCAACGTCAGCCGCAATCCCCAATCAAGCAACTTCGAATATTCATCAGCAGAGCTGTCAGCGTAGTGCTTGGCCAGACTGGGCAGCAATATGGTGCCCAGCGCAACGCCAAGAATACCGGTCGGAAACTCCATCAGTCTGTCGGCGTAATAGAGCCACGACACGCTGCCGGTGACCAGGAAAGACGCGAATATGGTATTTATCAATAAACTGATCTGGCCGATCGAAACGCCGAACACTGCCGGCCCCATTTGCCTGACGACACGCCACACGCCTGCATCCTTGAAATCAAGCTTGAAGCGCGGCAGCATGCGGATGCGCAGCAGAAACGGCACCTGAAAAGCAAGCTGCAGCACGCCGCCAAAGAATACCGCCCATCCCAAGGCGATGACCGGTGGATCGAAATACGGCGCGACCCACAAGGCAAAACCGATAAACGACAAGTTGAGCAGCGCCGGCGTCAGCGCCGGCACCGAAAAACGGCTGTGGGTATTGAGTATGCCGCCTGCCAGGGAAACCAGGGATATGAAAAAAATGTATGGAAAAGTTATCCTCAACAGGTCTGTCGTCAGCGCGAACTTGTCTGGGTTTGCGGCAAAACCCGGTGCGCTCACATAGACAATGAGCGGAGCCAGCGCCACGCCGGTCAACGTGATCACAAACAAGATCAATGCCAGCAGTCCCGCGACATGATCGACCAGCAACCGGGTATCGGTCTCGCCGCGCCGGTTTTTGTATTCAGCCAGTATGGGCACGAAGGCCTGTGAAAATGCCCCCTCGGCAAACAGGCGCCGCAACAGATTGGGTAACTTGAAGGCGACGAAAAACGCGTCACTGGCTATCCCGGCCCCGAAAGCACGCGCAATCACGGTGTCCCTCAAGAATCCGAGTATGCGCGACAACAGCGTCATGCTGCTGACCGTGGCAAGCGCTTTTAACAAATTCATGGATTTAGGTTTGCATCGAGCAAAACCGGTGATTTTTCTTGCTTATTGGGCGCAACGCTCGTACCATAGCGCCCTTTTTCATCATCGGTTTGTGGGATAACTTTATGGCCAATACAGCATCCGCCCGAAAGGCGGCACGTCAGAGCGAAAAACGCCGTCAGCACAATGCCAGTCTGCGCACCGAACTGCGCAGCGCCATCAAGCGCGTCAGAAAAGCGATTGATGCGGGCGACAAAGCGGCGGCACGCGGCGTTTTAAGCGCGTCAACCAAGGTATTGGATTCGATTGCCGACAAGAAAATCATCCACAAGAACAAGGCGTCGCGCCACAAGAGCCGCCTGTCAGCCGCCATCAAGGCGATGGCCTAACTCGTTCTGAATCGGCGTCAATTCAGCTGCGACATCCTCGGGACGCGCCGTTTTGCGTCCCGGCCGCAGCGTAAGTTCATTGTCACGCGCAAAGCCCATCAGAAAGCTGTAGGCAGCTGGATCTATGCGCTCCAGTTCACGATCGGCAACCACGCAACGGACGTTCGCGGACATGACCGGCTTCAGGTACGGCGAGTAGCTGAGGTGGCGGTCCTCTCCGAAAATCGACATCATTCCACATAGCCGCTCAGCCCAATCGCTGGGCCGGAATGCACGTCCGCTATCGGTCTGACCGACAATTACGATTTCAAGCGCGTCATCGAACATAGTGCGGCTAGTTTACCAGTGACTGGCCCAATCAAAAATTTACTTGCGTCCAAGCCGGTGTTTGGATAAAGATAGCTACTTGACACAAAACGACTACGGCGGCGGCGGCCGCCGTATTGTTTTTGAAAGCTGAATATGTCGCACGTAATGCACACTTACAAACGGCTGCCGCTCACGCTGGAACGCGGCGAGGGCTGCTGGGTATGGGACAAGCAGGGCAAACGCTACCTTGACGCCCTGTGCGGCATCGCGGTGTGCGGCCTCGGGCATGGTCATCCACGGCTCGTACATGCGATTTCCGAGCAGGCCGCGAAGCTGATACACACCTCGAACCTTTATGAAATCGAGCGCCAGGAGCAATTGGGCGAACGGCTGGCGGCGATTTCGGGCATGGACGAGGTGTTTTTCTGCAACTCCGGCTGCGAAGCCAACGAAGCCGCAATCAAACTCGCGCGCCTGTACGGCCACGGCAAGGGCGTGGATATGCCCGCCATCATAGTCATGGAAAAGGCATTTCACGGCCGCACCATCGCGACGCTTTCAGCGACCGGCAGTCGCAAGGTGCAGGCGGGATTCGAACCGCTGGTGCCGGGATTCGTGCGCGTGCCGTTTGATGATCTGGCGGCAGTCACCAAAGTTGCCGGAAACAATCACAACGTAGTCGCGGTTCTCGTTGAACTGATTCAAGGCGAAGGCGGAATTAACGTCTGTCACGCCGATTATCTGCACGGCTTGCGCAAGATATGCGACGCCAACGGCTGGCTGCTGATGCTCGACGAAGTGCAGAGCGGCACTGGACGCACCGGCAAATGGTTCGCCTTCCAGCATTCAGACATCAAACCCGACGTGATGACGCTTGCCAAAGGCCTCGCCTCTGGCGTTCCTATTGGAGCGTGCCTCGCATCAGGTGCTGCCGCCGGCGTTTTCAAGCCCGGCAATCACGGCTCGACCTTTGGCGGCAATCCACTCGCCTGCGCCGCGGCCCTGACCACGCTCGCAATTATCGAGGACGAAAACCTCATGGCCAATGCGACGGCGATGGGCGACCTTATCCGCAACGGCCTCCGCGCGGCCTTGCAGGGCACGGCCGGCGTACGCGACATACGCGGCATGGGCCTGATGATAGGCATAGAACTTGACTACCCATGCGACGAACTGGTCAAACAAGCACTGGAACCCGGATTGCTGATCAATGTCACCGCCGACAACGTCGTGCGCCTGCTGCCACCGCTTAATATCGACCGCAATGTCGCGGAACAACTGATCTCGATGCTGAGTGCGCTGATTGTGGACTTTCTGAATCGCAGTCGTCCCGCGCAAACTGCCGCAAAGCCGTCCTGATACGCACGAAATTGTTAAGCCGTGGAACTCCGTCACTATCTGCAGTTCAGCGACTTTACTCCGAACGAGTACGAGTACCTGTTCGCACGCACGCGCTGGATCAAGGATAAATTCAAACGCTACGAACCTTACCAGCCGCTGGCAGACCGCACGCTCGCGATGGTCTTCGAGAAACACTCAACGCGTACGCGTGTTTCATTCGAGGCCGGCATGAACCAGCTGGGCGGATCGGTGATCACGCTAATGACGCGCGACACGCAGATGGGGCGCGGAGAACCGATAGAAGATGTTGCACGCGTGATTTCGCGCATGGTGGACATCATCATGATCCGCACTTACGAACAATCCATCATTGAACGGTTTTCCGCGCACTCGCGGGTACCGGTCATCAACGGTCTTACCAATGAATACCACCCATGCCAGATCATGGGCGACATCTTTACGTATACCGAGCACCGCGGCTCGATCAAGGGCAAGACCGTGGCATGGATAGGCGATTCCAACAATGTCTGCAACACGTGGCTGCAGGCCGCGAAAATTTTCGGTTTCAGCGTGCATGTCTCCACACCCCCCGGTTACGAGGTCGAATCCGGACGCAGCGATACCGGGGACACCGGTCATTTTGAGACGTTTGCCGATCCGCTCGACGCGGCGCGCGGCGCCGATCTGGTCACGACGGATGTCTGGACCAGCATGGGCATGGAAGCCGAGGACGCCGAACGCAAGCACGACTTTGAAGACTGGCAGGTTGATGCGGAGATGATGCGCGTTGCCAATGAGGATGCGCTGTTCATGCACTGCCTGCCCGCGCACCGCGG
>Ga0114966_10005614_pt1 | contig 10580 bp, 8 predicted proteins | sample M_130207_XF_Meta_FD_87029 | JGI IMG/M metagenome (GOLD analysis project Ga0114966, IMG submission 87029) | Freshwater microbial communities from Lake Montjoie, Canada to study carbon cycling - M_130207_XF_MetaG | ecosystem: Environmental > Aquatic > Freshwater > Lake | place: Lake Montjoie...
CAAAGCAAAATCAAACATATGTTGTATTATATATTAATCTTATAATAAAATTAATATACAATGCTGTCGATTTTTATTGGTATTTAGAAAGATGAAATATATATTTATTTTATTATTGTATAATATAAATGTCTAATAGTATTGGAACAGGTTTTTCACCATCAGCAACAGGAAGATCCGGATGGTCGACAGGAGGCTTAGGTGACTTGGTCGGTTACATTCCTGGAATTGGAATTAATATATTAATTGGCGGCAGTAAAAGTATAAATGGTCAGCCTTCTCTTGGCGGCGGAATTAAAGGAATTATGCCGCAACCCATTGTCGACCACGATAACTCATCCGAGTTTGGACAAACTCGATTGACATTAAGAGAGGCGTGGAACACAAGTAGTGCAAATGGTAGCGCTTATCCTAAAAGAATGGTTGGTCCATTTCGTGCCGTAAATAATGCTGGTGATTTGCTGAGCAGACAAAATTATTCTTGCGGCGGAACTTGTCAGAGTTTCCAGAGCAGACCTGGATTAAATGGTCTTAGACAGCGTTTTGGTTCTATTTCTACTGCCTGCACTGCCGACGTTATCTACAGTTCAAATCAATTGGACCCGAGAGTTCCCGCCTCGGCTTGTAATACTAAATTTGTTTATGATAGTTCGGATTACATAAGATTTAGAAAGAACCAGGCCTTTAACAAGAACTACAATGACCGTTCTTTCGGTGGCAATGATTATTCTGGATCACAGGTTGCTTCAAGAGCAATTCGGAGGTACTAAATCCACCTTTTCCACCTTTAAGAAAGGTGGAGCCAAACTTTAAAAGGTGTCAACTTGTGACATGGATTGCCATTTTTTGTTAGTTCATTATATAGGCAATGGAGAAAAAACAAATAATAACCTTGGTATTTATTGTTTTAGTACTGTTATTTTTCTTGAATCATTTGGCAGTTGCAACAACCAATTCAATAGTTCCCACAACAAGTGGTACAAATATTTATAAGCAGCCTTCTACCACAACAACGTATTATGTCTCAAGCGGTAAATCAAATCCCTACAAGGCACAGTATTACAATTAAGTAATATTGTTTAAAGTATTACAATAATCAATAATCATTAATAATATTATTAATAATTATTTTTCAGTTACTATATTAAATGACTACTCCATATGGAATTACAACATCAATCGGTTCTCAAGCATTTTCAGGATATTTAAATACACCCATTAATGGACCATTAAGCACAAATAATTATCCAAATGCAATGCCGTATCATAGTTACGGTACACTCACTGGACAACGTCCTACTCCGCCACAATTCTTCCCCTCTCAGGAGCCCGTGAACTCTGATATGAGTGTGAATTCTAGGGCACAATATTTAAGAGCAACGGATATTAGTTCCAGGCAAAAAGCAGCAGAAGATGCTATTGGTAAGACCAGTTCAACATCTCTCTTCACATCTTATTCTAGTCAGCGCCAATTCCCAGTTTCAAGTCACGTCAATTACATTCCTCCTATTTCGTCTTCTATGTTTGTAAATATCAAGAAAAGTATAGCAGTAGGTAAATCGGCTTACAAGGTTGGACTACAAGTGGCGCCATTTGACCCGTATTCGAACAAGACCATAGCTCAACTACAATTGGAGGCTCCAATATCTACCAAGAGCTATTATCCAAGTGGTACCAGAAGTGCTTTGCAGCGAGCAAGGTCTAGCGGTTGCACTGCGCCGAAGAAGAAGGGCTCCATATATAACACCAGTCTAAGACCCGCATTAGGTTCGTGGGGAGCCATACCGAGGTCGACTTACTAAATTCCACCTTTTTCCACCTTTAAGAAAGGTGGAGTCAAAAGATGTTTTTTCTAAAAGTAGTATATAATGAACAAGTATATTGTTGAGTTTTTAGGAACATTATTCCTCGTATTTGTAATTTTTGCTACTGGCAATTATTTAGCCATCGGTGCTGCTTTAGCAATTGCTGTGCTTATGGGTGGTGCCATTTCTGGCGGCGCATTTAATCCCGCTGTCGCCATTGCACTAATGTATGCTGGCAAGTTGCCTCGTTCGGATTTGATTCCTTACATTGTTGCACAAATTGCCGGTGCTTTAGCTGGTTTTGAGTTGTTCAAGATGGTCATTCGTTAAAGAATGACTAAAGAATGACTAAAGAATGAATAAAGAATAATTTGTTAGTATAATCATTTTTATAATATTATTTCTCGTATAATATTATAAAAGATATGAATCAATCAGGACAACCAGTAGCAGAAGATAAAGGTATTTTGGGTAAAATAGGTGCTGCATTTTCTAGTATTTTACCGGGTGGAGAATCCGACGTTGATAAATTAAAGAAAAAATCTGAAGAGGCTGCTGCAACAGCTGAAGAGGCTGCTGCAACAGCTAAAGATGCTAATGTAAAGGCTAAAGAGGCTGCTGATGCATTAGCAGCTGCTGAAGCAAAAACATCCATACCAACAAATACAAATACAAATATAAATACAAATACTGGACAAGAAGCAATGGCAGATAGTGGTGGTCGCAGACGAAGTAGAAAGCAAGCTGGAGGCAGACGAAGACGAACTAGACGTGGTAATAAAAAGCGGAGCACTAAAAGACGCAGAGGCCGAAGAACCCGCCGTTAAAGTAAAGGAATAATTTTATACTAACAAACTCAATAAAATATAAAATTATTTATTTAGGAATCAAATTCATCTTTTGCATTCCCTTAAATGCAATATAAATGCCAAGTACACCTAATGACGCAAATATACCTTGCGAAACCATATCTTTAGGAATTATCGCCTCCATTCCACTCGTGCCATCCATATTCATAAATGTCATACGACACACGTCCTTTGTTATTGGGTTCATTCTCTTACCATCCTTTTTCAAAAACCAACAAGCATCCATAGACTCAATATCAGTATTCGTCACAAACCGTTTTGCATTTGTTGAATTATTTTTAGAATCAACTTCTTCCATTTCCAACAATTGACAATCCGGAGTCATTCCACCAGTTAATGCGGTAAACATACTTATAGGATTAAATGCGTTTAAATTTTCAAGAACTCCAGGAACTAAACCTCTAAATTCAGTAAAATTTGCACCAACACCCGACGAAATAAGGGGAATGTGACCTTGAGGTATATTATTAATATAAATGAATCGACTTACATCTCTTGGTTCAGAAGAGCTACCATCATCATTTTGTGTAGCTCTACATTTAGCGCCAGTTTCAAGAAAGAATTTATTACCCATTGGTCCTTTTGCCTTAGATGCAGGTCCACCACCGGAAACCAACAATTGCAGATATGCCGCCAACCCTTCAATATCTTTTCCTAATGTTCTCAAATCGCCTTTAGAACTCATTCCCATTTCCGACGGCAATCTGATATTTCCAATATAATCATAACTGGGACCTAATAGTTTCTCTTTTGCATCTACAACATCATCTCCCAATTTATCAAAAAAACCATCATTTGCATTAGCCATATTATACTATATATTTACTTTATAAAATATATATTATTTTATTTTATTTTAGTTTGGTTTGATTTGTTAAAAACTAATCATTTCCTCTTCATCTTTATTTTCGTCCTCATCATCAATATCTTGTTCTACAGAATCAACGTTGTCGCCAGTTTGAAGACTGGCCGTCATATCATCACCAGTTAGAGTGTCTTCAGCTTCAGGATTAGTTATAACTTCAGTTGCTTCAGCAGCTTGTTTACCTAAATTTGTTATTTGGTCTTGTTGTGAATCCAATAGTGTATTAAAATCCGTCTTGGTTTGTTCAAAATCGTGTTTAAAATCATCCAATTGGTCATTGAAAGTTCCCATATCATCTACCTTCTTCTTCAAGTATTTTATATTATCTGCATTTACCTGACTTAATGCAAGTGCTTTGGAACCTGGGTCATTTTCATCACCATAATTCGTATAGGTTAGCTGTGCATTTGAGCCGCCACTGTCAGCCTGAACACCGAGTGGTTCTTCACTTGTTGTAGTTGTACTAGACACAACATCTACTTCTTCTTCATTTTCAAGTCCTTCAATCAGTGATTTGGGAGAAAGTGCTAAAAATAGTTGATATCCAATTAAACAAACAAAAAAAGCAATCAATATATAAATCAAAGTCGTCATTATTAATATATAACTACATTTATTTTCTTTTTATATTCTATAATGTCTTCAGCATTTTATCCTCAAGGTATGAATTCGTGGAATAATAGAACACCTCAAGGCGGTTACAAAACGTGGAAAGGAAAGGGAGTATTTAGTAATCCTGTTGGCGTCACTGCTACACATATTCGCCCACTAACTAACAACGATCCCGGCAACGTGTTTCCGACAGGGTTCGGTCTGCCACGCCCTATCAAGCATTTTAGAAAAGGTACTGTTATACCCGTTTATGTTCCTTTAACTGATTCTACAGATAAACTAGTTGCTGCTGAGCAGTCACAAATTAAATATAATATTAACAGGGCGGTTAAATCTTCGCTTGGTTCATCGCTCGGCGGTGGTTCCGGTGGCACTGGTCTAATTAGTCAGATGATTGATGGTCCTGGTCAATTTATTGTGAAGGACAATGCACTGACGACAGTTGCACAAGCAGGAGCAGAGTTAGTTGGTACACTTGATGGCGATGGTAATCTTATTGAATCTAATCGTATTGATGCGGATTGCTTGACGTGTAATGGTATTGGTATCGTCTCTAGTTGGTATCCAATTAATAATCTAACTGAGAAGCCAGAACCAAATGTAACCAATGGACTATTATGCTGCAACGAGCAGCGAAAGGCCAGGCAAAGAGTGCTGCCAACAAGCACAAATGTTAAGAAGAATTATTATCAGACAACGGATATGTATTTATACAATCGGTGCCAGACATTTCAACAGCGAGAGTTCAACTTTCTTTCTGGTACTACTGATCCCAATGTATTTGAAGCTATTGAAAATAATCCTGCGATTGGAATAGATATTATTTCAAAGACAAAACCAGGCGACCCTTTATCCAATCTTAACTATTATGTTGCCCAATGCAACCCTAACAGCACAATTGATTTGGGTGGCCAAATTGCCATTTTGGAAGCACTTGCAAAGGCATTGGTTGAAAGAGGAATTCTTACTCAAGCTGATTTTAATACATTTAGTACTCTTAATATATCAACTATTCCTCAATTCATTTCTCAATTCTTAGACAAATTACCAAAGGCAACACGTATCGCAGCTGGAATTGCATTGGACGAAATATCGGCGAATCCTTATTTGAATTCATTGATTTATGCGGGTCCATCAAATCCACGAGGTTGTAAGCGTGTTTATTATAAGCCAAATAATGCTCAGTTTGCACAACAAGGTGCGGTTTCTAGTAGTACACAATTATTGAAGACAAATGTGGATACAATCAGCACAAATGCTGCAAATATTCGCAGATTAAAAGGTGCGGGTCTTGCAGCATCATTGATACCTGGCGGTGTTTCACCAGACGTACCGTTTATTTACAAATTGAAGACACCAGCGTGTCAAGCGCAAACTTTTATTGGCAACCCATTCTTCTTCCAAGGACAGCACCAGAATAAGAAAATATGTGCTAAGCAACCTAGCAATTCTGAAAATGGTCGTTTTTATCCAGATAATGGCACTGCAGACAACGACCGTCTGTTTGTTTCTGTATATCAGCGATCTGCTGGTAACTATATTGGTTCAACACTTCCATAAAGTTAATATTTGTAAACTTAATATCCGTAAACTTTAAACAGTTTCTTCCTTCTTATCATCGTCTTTCTTTTCTTCATCTTTCTTCTCTTCATCCTTCTTCTTGGCATTCAAAAATATATTCACACGCTCAACAAACTTGTTATGCGGCAATTGATTCTTCTCACACCATTGAATGCATTTCTGTATATGATTGCGTTTTAGAACTTCAATCTTCTCATCCTTGTTCTTATTTTTAAATATATTAATAATCTGGTCATATGCTTCCAATTGCTGCTGACCAATCACTGCATTGGACTCTTCTATTTTATTTGAAAAATAATATGGAATATCATTATCAATAATAGAATGTATATTGCTTTCTATTGGCAACTTATTGGCAAGAGTCATCTTTAAATGCTGGTCCAATTGATGCAATAATTTGGTATGAGATAACATATCAATATTCATATTCTTACAAATAATAAATCGTTCACCCTTTGTGATCTTACTTATAGACGGTTTAATTAAAAACACCTTTTCAAAAATGGCCGAAAAAATGAACAAAATGTCGACAATTGATTTATAAAAAATGTTATCAATTTTGATTATACTAGTTCCAAAATTGGACTGATTGTTTACAATAATATACAAAACCAATATCATATTTTTAATATATTGATTTGTATCAATGTAATCCGTCTCTTTGAACTCAAAAATAAACAAGTCAATTTTAATAACTAGCGGCGTCTCAATAAACTGTTTGTAAACAGTTTTGTAATCAAACTCAATGTCAATAATTGTATCATCATTGTCTTCTCTGAGCATATTCAAGAGGTCAATTGTAGATGAATTATTTGACGTCAAGTGTGCTACGTTTATTTGTTTTTTTATAGATAATATATCGGTAATACTGCATACTTGAAATACCTCCATTAATTCAAAAAATATATTTGAACTTGGCTTTACCTTGCTTACGGATAGAGACGAACCTGGAACATTGGTGTGTATAAATTCAAACGGATTTACGATGCGATTAATATACTCGATGGTTGTTTCCATCGTATTGTGTCCTTTGTCACCAGCTTTGTCACCAGCTTTATCACCAGCTTTAAGTTCATCTATATTCAATAATTGAGTATATATATTGTTTAAAAAATAGATGAGACTGTATGAAATAAATGGACTGATTATTTCGGATTTTATGACAGGATTAATCTGGATATTAAAATTATTTTTAGGTATTATATAATAATTCATTATAGTTATTATTATATAGTGTTAATTATTTATATCTTTTATTTTTATACATTAAATTTTATACATTAAATTTAATCAATTATTCTTCATCAACGATTGCAAATTCAACCTTTCCTTTTACCTTTCTGGTTTTTTTGGCAACAGTACCTTCTATTACTGCTTCTTCTGCTTTCTTTGATTTGGCTCTAGATTTAGGTACAGGCTTTTCTTCAGCAGGAGCACTAGGAGCCTTGGTATTAGTTGCCGGTTCATCAACTGCCTCTGTCGCCTCTACCAACATCATCTTCTTTTTCAAAGGTCTAGCCCTTTTCTTTTCAATAACTTTTTCTTCAGATAAAACCGCTTTAACCGCTTCAACGGTATTTTCATCTTCATATGATTGAGTACTCGGTAATTTTCCCAATATAACATTAGTCAGCTTCTCAACATTTCTATCAGCAACTTTCTTGAAAACACAATAACGATTCAGGAATGAAATATCCTTCTCATATTTTGTCATATCAGGAGCATATCCATAATCCTTCTCGCTCTTAGGGTTGCGTCGAATGTTATCCATCATCATATTATATAATTCAATGAACATACCACTGCCTTCTGGTAATCCCAGTGTCTTCGCTTCTTCTCTAGTCACCAATACGAAACCATATTTCTCCATTGTTAGAACAAGGAAATCAAAGTTCACCAAATATTCTGGTAACGTCTGATTAATGGAGTCTTGGTAGACTGAAATCTGATAACCCAATGAGCTGTCATCGTCTGAAAATGATTCCGCATCATAATCCTTGGTTACAGACCACACTTTTTTATCGTCCTTATATATCTCAACACTTTCTCCCTGCTCCTTTCTGTTAAGCATTTTGAATATGGTTTTACCATCATAACAAGTAGTAATAAAATAGCCGTTTATTTTGGTGCATTCAGCAACGTTACGCATAAAGTTATAGAAGGTCACATTGTCTTCAAACATATAATGCAGAGCAAATTGACACGACGACACATTAAAACCATCTGCACCCTTGCTGTGCTGTCTTGCAACAGCGGGACCTAATTTGACATCTGCACTAGTAGAACCAAATACAGCTTTGGTAATTGCAATCGCCTTGTCGGACAACATCGCATCTCCTGAGCGGATATTTTTACTACTATTACCATTGACAAACAATGCATAAGGCATTTGCTTGAAATCTTTCTTATAATTGAGGAATCGAGCACAAGCGCCATTGATGCGATTTTCAATATTATCTTTGGAAATATCAATTCCAAATACGAAGGACAAGTTTGCAGCAATCCATTTCGGGAAGTCTCCGCCCTTTCCGCACGCATAATCAATGAGAGTATTTCCTTTTCTTGAAACGCTTTGAATCAACATCTTCTTAACAACTAAATTATGAAAGTCACGCATACCAATTGTCAGCTTTTCTGAGGTCATACTATTATAATAAATATCGTCTGAAATGGCGATTGATGGTATCTCTTTACCAGTGAATATCATAACTTCAGTAATTGGATTATGAATGGAATACCAGTTATTGTTCGCCGTTATATAGTCATTTCCAAATGAATTGAAACCTTGTCTGAACTCGGCCGTCTTATCATAACGCACTCGTATTGGCTCCCATTTCCAAATGCCTTGCCTATCATTATTGTAAGCAAATTCTACGATAGTATTATCTCCAAAAGTCTGTCTGTCTATAGTAAACATTTGAGGATTATTAGATGCATCGGCCTCTAACATTATATTACATAGTCCAGCTTGGGGGTCAAATGGGTCGGATGGATAGAATTGAACAGGTCTATAATTATCCTCATTTTCTCCCTCTTTTACTTGTGGCAATTTGTCGTCCAAAACGTCTTGACAAGGATTAATGTAGCCGTGGCGTTTCTCATCAAAACCAACTTTCAGAATCAACGTTTTGTATTGATTAAATTGCGTTGGTTCATACATATTTATTCCGGCTTCAAAAATTGGCGTGACAATATCATTGCCATCAGCTCCCTTCTTGGTTGTCACTAAGAAGTCAATCGTGTTATATTGCGGTGGCTTCCATTTAAAAGAGTAATCCCATCTTACTTTCTTTAAAGGTCCTGCTTCCAAGAAGTGGTTGCTACCTACACCTAGCAAAGTGGGTGTAAATATGAGACCATCCGTATTGTAATTATAGAGTCCGCTTTCAATTCGTTGCTGAATGTAATTACAGGCCTCAAAAATATTATAATTGTCAGGCATATCAAGTTCATCATCATCACCATTTCTACCCTTTTCTTTCTCTTTTTCTGAAGACCTAGACTTGAAACGAGGATAGAAACTCTTTGAAATAATCGTAATTGGACTCTTATTCTCGTCCTTAAACATATCCATTACGGATGCAGCGGCACGTTCTCCTCTTTCATTGCCTTTCTGTTCCGGCTTTTTAGATATAACTGATATTGGCTTTAACGCTTTAATAACTTCTTTTAATAATGGCAGACGACATCCCTCTTCAAAATATTTAGCATCTTTGGTTTGAACCTCTACAAATGGTCTAGCTCTTACATCTTTACCCGATACAAAGTAAATGTCAAATGCAGCAAATGTATTAATAAATTGTCTCAGTGCTTTATCGTGTAGAATAAGTTCACCGTCAATTAACGAATTGAAGCATTTAGGGTTGTCTGATTTTGCGCCAGTAAATAGCACATTCATATTCATATTAATCAAATAAATGCGACCTACATCATTAATGTATAACAAGTGTCTATCACCATCAGCTTTATCTGTCACGACATATGAATAGGGTGCTGTAATATTAGGAACAGTCATATCTGGGTTAATCGGTGCAATGTTTTTGATTTGCAGTGTCACTGAACTGGGACCAATAAAATCGTTCGGATAGATACGCTCCTTTGGCACATATTCCATATTCTTCTTTTTGTATTCAGACTCGTGAATGAGTTTCATATAAGAACTGAGCACCTTCTTTTGCTCAATATATGATATTGGGAAGTTTGTGCACTGCAGTCCCGAAAGCACAATCTTTGATAAATGCTCGACACCTTTTGTTAGCAAATCTGCACTATTATATTTAATTTTGGCCTCGGAGTTAATCACCTCAATCTCAATCTCGTATGTTTCCGGGTTCTGAAACACATTGGAATCTTGGACATTATAGGTTTTAATGAGTCGTCCTCTTTCGTCTTTGGAGGAAGTCCTAACAATACTGAGGTCAACACGAAACGGGTAATCATCATTTGTAAATGATACACGTTTTATGTATCGAAATAGCTTTCTAGACTTGTTCCAATTTTGTATCAGTTCTTGTCCGATTTTGCCGTTTTTACTTATGGTCTCTTCAACTTTATAGGTCACTCTGAAATTGAAATCGTCAAAATCCGCACTTTGAACTACTTCATCACCAACTTTTGCATCCATTTTTTTCATAATGGATACATTATTATATTTGGTATCAACTAAATGGTCTAAATTATTTGTTCTGCAATATTCTTGGATAACTGTAAGGTCATCAATTTCAACACGGAAACGGTTAAAGTCGCCAGCGGTTCTAAATTCACCCGTCTTTGAGTCTAAAAACTCGGGTTGAATTTTTAGAGTATATGACCCATTTGCTGACCGGGTTTTAACATTCATTTCTTTTA
>Ga0114966_10005615_pt1 | contig 10578 bp, 9 predicted proteins | sample M_130207_XF_Meta_FD_87029 | JGI IMG/M metagenome (GOLD analysis project Ga0114966, IMG submission 87029) | Freshwater microbial communities from Lake Montjoie, Canada to study carbon cycling - M_130207_XF_MetaG | ecosystem: Environmental > Aquatic > Freshwater > Lake | place: Lake Montjoie...
CATCCCGCTGGTCAACGTCGTCTTTCTCGTCGTCATCTTTTTCGCGCTCAGCTCCCGCTTCGTCCTCCAACCGGGCCTCGCCGTCACCCTGCCGGCCTCCTCCTTCACCCTCGCGCCGCGCGCGGGCGCACAGATCATCAGCATCACCTCCGCACCGATCCCGTCCATCTATCACCGCGACCAGGCCGTGACCCTCGCGGAGCTGGGCCGGCACTTGACCGAGAACCCGACGCAAGACCGTTCGGTCATTATCAAAGCCGACCGCGACACGCCCTATGCGCTCGTCGTGCAGGTCACCGACGAGGCGCTGAAGCTTGGCTTTTCCGTCATCCTCGCCACCGGCGCCGAGCCGCGATGAAAGCGGAGGCACGCGACCCCGGGCTGACTTTCGAGTGGCCGCGCGACGAGGGTTTTCCCTTCCTGCTCTGCGGCTGCATCGTGGCGTCGCTCGCCGCGCACGCGGCCACGTTTTTTCTCTTCCGCGTCGCCGAGCCGCCGCGCACGCGAATCGCCCGCACGGCGCCGCAGGTCAGCGTGCTCACGCCGTCTTCGCCGGAGGCCATCGCGCTACTGGATTGGGTGGCCGCGCAGGATCCCGCGCGCGCCGCCACCACGGCCAGCGTCCCGCCCCCCGGCCTGCTCGCCACCACCTACCGGCCTTCTTACGCCACCATCCGCACCACCCCGCTCGATCCCGCCGAGACCCCCGTGGCCGTGCCGTTTCCGGCGGCGCGCGCGGCGCTCGCCGTCATCACCAGCACCGCCGCGCAACCCGCACCGCCAGTCGTTCACACCGCGCCGCAGCCCACCGCCCTCAGCTTTTCCGCAAGCGTGGCCCGCCGCATCCCGGACCCGCTTCCGCCGCTCGTGGCGAAGACCCGCGCGGACGCTCCCATCGAGCCCACGCGCCACCTCATCGGCGTGACGGCGAAGGGCGAAGTGCGTTTCGTTTTTCTGCAAAACTCCTCCGGCAATCCCGCGCTCGATGCGCAGGCCGCGGCGCATTTGGAAGACCTCGTCTTCGCGCCGGACGAGGCCCCCATCACCTGGGTCGCTGTGGTCGTGACGTGGGGCGACGAAGCCTACGCCGGGAAGCCGCCAACGCCGTGATCCACGTCAGTTTCTCCGCCCTCGTCTGCCTTTATCTCGGGATCATGCTGTGCCCGATCTTCGGCGCCTGGCTGCTCGCCGAGTGGTGCCGCCAACGCCGCGAGCACGCGGCCTTTCGCGCGGTGCTCCGCTGCAAACTCTGCGCCGGCGAATACGCCGACACGACGAGCACCGCTCTCCCCCGCTGCCCCCACTGCGGCGCGCTGAATGAACGCGCGCAGCTCCCGCGGTTTTAGTTGCCGCGGAAACGTCCCAGCGTCCCGCGCATGCCGGAAAACCTGCCTTGGCTCGCGGTCGCCGTGCTGATCGTGGCGCTGCTTTATTCGTCCGTGGGCCACGCCGGGGCGTCGGGCTACCTCGCGGTGATGGCGCTTTTCTCCCTCGCGCCGGAGGTCATCAAACCGACTGCGCTGGTGCTCAATGTCCTCGTGGCCGGCATCGGCACGTGGCATTTCTGGCGGGCTGGGCATTTCTCGTGGCGACTGTTCTGGCCGTTGGCCGTGCTCGCGGTGCCGCTGGCGTTCGTGGGCGGCTACGCGCACCTGCCCGCTCCCGTTTTCAAAATCCTCCTCGGCGTGGTGCTGCTGTTTTCTGCGCTGCGTTTTCTGATTCGTCCGGCGGCAGATGAAGTCGCACACGAACCTGCGCGGCCCGTGGCCCTGGCGCTCGGTGGTGGGCTCGGCCTGCTCGCGGGGCTGACTGGCACGGGCGGCGGCATCTTTCTCACGCCGCTGCTCCTGCACCTCCGGTGGGCGCGAACCAAAACGGCAGCGGCGGTTTCCGCGCTGTTCATTCTCGTGAATTCGGCGGCCGGTTTGGTCGGAAACTTCGCCAGCACCACTCACCTTCCCACCTGCGCCCCGGTGCTCGCGGTGTCGGCCGTGCTCGGCGGTGCCGTCGGCTCCTACTGGGGCAGCCGGCATCTCCAGCCCGCGGCGATCAAACGCTGCCTCGCCGCCGTGCTGCTCATCGCCGGGGTGAAGCTGATCTTCGTGCGCTAAACCGAGCGTCCGACCGCCTCGGCGACCTTTTTCACCCGCGCGACGAGGTCGGCAAACTCACGCGGCAGCAGCGCCTGTTCGCCGTCGCTCTTGGCGAGTTCGGGCGAGTTATGCACCTCCACCATCAACGCATCCGCACCGGCGGCGACCGCGGCCAGCGCCATCGCGCCGATGTGTTCCCGCAGACCGACGCCATGCGTGGGATCGACGACGACCGGCAGATGCGTCTCCGCCTTCAGTACGGGGACGGCATTCAGATCGAGCGTGTTGCGCGTGTAGGTCTCGAAGGTGCGGATGCCGCGCTCACAGAGCAGCACGTTGAAGTTGCCTTCGCTGAGGATGTATTCCGCGCTCATGAGCAGATCCTTGATCGTGGCGCTCATCCCGCGCTTGAGCATGACGGGGAGCTTGCTGCGGCCCACTTCTTTCAAGAGGGAAAAGTTCTGCATGTTGCGCGCGCCGATCTGGAGGCAGTCGGCATATTGCTCGATCATCTCCAGGTCTTTCGTGTCCATGATCTCGGTGATGACCGGCAGGCCGGTGACCTCACGCGCTTCCGCGAGGAGCTTCAGACCTTCGAGGCCGAGTCCTTGGAAAGCGTAGGGCGAGGTCCGCGGCTTGAAGGCCCCGCCGCGCAGCACCTTGGCCCCGGCGCTCTTGATATCCGCCGCGATGGAGGTGATCTGCTCCCGGTTTTCCACCGAGCACGGCCCGGACATGATCACGATCTCTGGGCCGCCGATGGCGACGCCGCCGATCTTGACCACGCTGTCATTGCCGCCGCGAAACTCGCGCGCGACCAGCTTGTAGGGTTTCAGCACCGGGGTGACGGATTCCACGCCGGCAATGGCGGCGATGGGCTTCTCCCGAATCGCGCCCTCTTCGCCGATGACGCCGATGACCGTGCGCATCGCGCCGCGGCTCACGTCCGTCTTGAAACCCCACTCGGCGATCCGCTCGATAATGTGGTCGATCTGTTCTTCTGTGGCCTCGGGTTTGGTGACGATAATCATGGAAAATGGGTCGGGAAATTAGCGGTCTGGCCGTTTTCGGCAAAGGCATTTTTCGACGTCCGAGGCGGAGGTTGACAGGCTCCGGCAATGCTGGTTGCCTGCGCGCCGTGAAATTTCTCCTCCCGCTTCTTGCGCTCGTCCTTTTGCTCACCGGCTGCTCAAACCCCAACGCCCGGCGGCGCAGTTTGTATTCGCCCACCGAACCCTCCGGCCCGGACACGCGCTCGCTGGAGGATGGATCGTGGAGGACACGCGGCGGCCCGGTGGGTGGCGGCGAACAGCCCAGGCCGCGGTAGTGCGCCGGGGGACCGGTCGGTCCGCCTCACACGCCGAGCAGTTCGCGCTGCCACGGCATCATTTTCGCCAGGATGTCCGCATTGCCGGCGGCGAGATTTTCCAGGATGGTTTTGGGCGCGATGAGTGAGGGGTCGAGTTGCAGGTCGGCGGCGAGTTTGTCCCGCCGGGTTTTGAGGTCTTTCAGCTTCCGGTCGAAGTCCGGCGTGGGACGCGGGCGCGGGCTGCGCTCGCGGCGCGGCCACTCGGGTTCAGGCGTGCCGAGACCCTGCTGCGCGGCGGCGTAAAAGCGCTGCTTGCGCGAGCCGTGGAGGTGGTGAAAACGCACTTCATTGCCGGCATCGAACTCCGCCGCCGCGCGGAGGAGTTGTTCGTTGTGCAGGATGTGAAAGGCGGGCTTGTCCACGGCCTGCGCTTCCTGGTCGCGCCAGTGCCAAAGCGCGCGCAACACGGCGCCGGAGCGTTCGCGCAGCTCGTGGCTGCCGGAGATGCGCCAGATTTCGTCGGGGTCGCGCTCTTTGGTGATGGCGGAGGCGGCGATGGCTTTCTCGCACGCCTGCCGGTGCCACTCGGTGCGCCCGAGGCGGACGAGATCGGCTTCGAGGATGTTGGCGATTTCCAAAAGGTAGTGCGTGTCCTTGACCGCGTAGTCGCTCATCTGGGGCGGGAGCGGACGCAGCGCCCAGTTGGCCTTCTGCGAGGCTTTGGCGATGGTCTCGCCGAAGTATTTCAGAATGAGTGCGGCGAGGCTGAACTGCTCGATGCCAGCCAGCCGCGCGGCGAGCATGGTGTCGAAAACGGGCTCGTGGCCGGGGTAGCCGACGCGGCGCAGCAGACGCAAGTCGTAGTCGGCGCCGTGGATGATGAGTTGCTTCCCGGCGATCGCGTGAAAGAGCAGCGCGAGGTCGATCGGCGCGAGCGGATCGATCAGCAAATCCCGCTCGGGGACGCTGATCTGGATGAGGCAGAGCTTTTCAAAATAGCAGTGCAGCGAGTCCGCCTCGGTGTCGATGGGGATGCGCGTGTGCGGAGTGAGAAGCGGGAGGATGCCGGCGAGGGCATCGGGCGTGTCGATGAGAGGTTGCATGGCTTAGCCGCGGAGTCCGGTGAGGAGGAGTTCGGCGTTGTTTTTCGTGGCGTGAAGGGCGTGGACGAGAACCTCCGTGGCCTCGAGCGTGGGGAGGACGGCGAGCTGCCGGCGGAGGATGGAAATGCGGTCAAACTCGTCCGGATGGTAGAGCAGTTCGTCGCGGCGGGTGGCGGACTGGAGGAAATTGATCGCGGGAAACACGCGCTTGTCGCTGAGGCTGCGGTCGAGGCGGATTTCCATGTTTCCGGTGCCTTTGTATTCCTCAAAGATGAGGTCGTCCATGCGGCTGTTGGTCTCGACGAGGCAGGTGGCGAGGACGGTGAGGCTGCCGCCCTCCTCGGTGTTGCGCGCGCTGCTGAAAAACTTCTTCGGTTTCACCAGCGCCTTGGAATCCACGCCGCCGGACATGGTGCGCCCACGGTTGCCCTGCAGGTTGTTGTAGGCCCGCGAGAGGCGCGTGATGGAATCCATGAGGATGACGACGTGGCGCTGGACTTCGACGAGCCGTTTCGCCCGCTCGCTGACCAGTTCGGCGAGCGCGGTGTGGCGCTGCGGGCTTTCGTCAAAAGTGGACGAGTAGATCTCGCAGTTCACGGTGCGCCGGAAGTCGGTGACTTCCTCCGGGCGTTCATCGACGAGCAGCAGGATGACGTGCGTCTCGGGCGAATTGACGAGGATGGACTGCGCGATGTCTTTCAGCAGGAGCGTCTTGCCGGTGCGGGGCGGGGCCACGATCAACCCGCGCTGGCCGCGCCCGAGCGGCGCGATGACGTCGAGCGCGCGCCCGGTGATGGAGTGGCTTTTCTGGTTCTCCAAAACGATGCGCTCGGTCGGATGCAGCGCGGTCAGAAGGTCGAATTCCTTCGTCGGTTTCCACGCCTCCACCGGGATGCCCTCGATGCTGAGCACTTTCTCGATCGTCAGGAAGCGCTCCTGATGGCGTGGGGCGCGGACCCGGGCCGTGAGGCGGTTGCCGTTGCGGAGGCCAAACTGACGCTCGGCGGCGGACGGAACCTGCACGTCCTGCGGGAGCGAGCGGAAATTGTAGCACGGCCAGCGGAGGTAGCCGCTGCCCTGCGCGGAAGTCTCCAGCACGCCATCCACGAAAATCTCGCAACCGTAAAACGCGTAGGCCTTGAGCAACTCGAAAACGATCTGGTGCCGCGTGCGATCGGCATCGATCCGGAGGTGCATCGCCTTGCTGCGCACGATGAGCGCGGCCAGCGGCTCGGCGTGCAGTTCGGCGATCCAGATTTCCTTCGGCGTGGAGGCTTGCGGCGTCGGCAGCGGGTTGGCCGGGGCAGGCGGTTCAGCCGGCGCGGGCGCGGAGCCAGCCGGCCAAGAGTCGGGATTGTCGTTCGAGACAGGTGAGGGTGGAGTCGTTCCAGATGACATGATGGGCTTGGTTGATTTTCGTCGGCAGGTCCAGTTGTGAGGCGAGGATTTTCTCGGCGAGATCGGCGCTCAGGCCGCGTTTTTCGGCGAGGCGCCGCCGCTGCGTGGCGGGCGAGCAGGCGACCACCACGAGGTGGTCGAAGCTGGCTTCGGCCCGCGTCTCAAAAAGCAACGGAATGTCCGCCACGAACCAGCCTCCCTCGCGGGAGAACGGCGTGGCGCGCTCCGTCCAGCGTTCGCGAATCGCCGGATGGAGGATGCCCTCCAGTTGGTGCCGCTTCCGCTCGTCGGAAAAAACCAGTGCCCGCAGTTTCGGACGGTCGGGCTTTCCCGTAGGGTCGCAAGCCTCCGGGCCAAAAGTCGCAAGGATCGCCTGCTGGACTCCGGCATCGTTGGCCAGAAGCTCGTGCGCGCAGGCATCGGCATCGAAGAACTCCCCCGGCAACTCGCGCCGCAGAAAATTGGTGAACGACGACTTGCCGGTGGCAATTCCTCCGGTGACGCCGAGGACGGGCACAGACGGTTACTTGGGCATCAGCGGCAGCTCTTGGATCGCACCGAGATTCGGCGGGGCGAGAGTTTCGACGACCTCTTCCTTCTCTTCATTGGGGTTGCGCGGGTCGCCATCCGGCTTCATCAGGCGGGCCGAGACAAAGATCATGAGGTTGCGCTTGGTGTGCTGGTCCACGCTGGAACGGAACAGACGCCCAATGATCGGGAGGTCGCCGAAGAGCGGCACCTTGTCCTCGACCTTCTGCACGTCCTCGCGCATGAGGCCGCCGATCACCACCGTGCTGCCGTCGAATACACTCACGCTGGTCGTCACCTTGCGCGTGCTGAAAATCGGCTGGTTGATGGTGTTTTCTGTCAGGACTTGCGTGCTCGTGATGCCGGTGAGGGCGTTCGTCGAGGTCGTCCGGATGGGGCTGCCGTAGTTGATGAATCCTTCAAACTCGACCACCTGTGGGACGAGGTTGAGATCGATGGTGTAGCCGTCGGGTCCCACGACTGGCTCCACCTCGAGGGTGACACCCGTATTTCGCGTCTCAAAGGCGGTCGGGGTCGTCGGGGTGACCGGAAAGGCATTATTCCCGCCGCCGCCCCCCCCTAACAACGCCCCTCCGAGACCGAGACCGCCGCCGCCGCCTGCGATATTGGTCTGCGGAATCTGCGGTGGGTCGAATTCGGTGGGGTATTTAAATTCCCGGATGATCTCGATGACCGCACGCTGGCCGCTCTTCGTTGTGACGCGCGGGGAGGAGAGCAAATCCACCCCCTTTTTCTGATTGAGCGCACGAATCACGACCTGAAAGGCAGGATCGGTAAAAACGCCGGCGATGGCTCCGATGGCCGGCGCCAGCTTCGTGGTCCCGCCCGAGGCTCCAAAGAGCAAGGCGTCGATGGCGCTGGCCGAGATTGCCCCCTGGCCGCTGCGGTTGCCTGCGGTCAAAGGGTTGGTCCCCACGATGCTTCCTCCCGGGGCCACAAATGGATAGTCCGCCGGATTCTGAACCGAATTGAAGCCGGTCGTTCCGCCGCCCAAAAAGAGATTCTTGCTCGCCGGGGCATTGAACTGCCCGAGGGTCCAGTCAAAGCTGAGTTCCTTCAAATTGGACTGCGAAATCTCGACAAATTTGGCCTCGATCTCGACCTGGGTAAGCCCACCCTGCGGCCCGACTTGAATGACGGTGTCGATCAGTTCGAGCTGATCCTGCGTATTGCGCACGATCAGCCGGCTGTTCGTCACGATATAGACCGCCGAGGCCGCGCCATTGAATTGGACGCCCTGCGAAATCAGCCAAGCCTTGGCGGACTCGCGGTCCGCAATCCCCGAACCTCCTTTCGTGGCATCGCCCGGAGCCGGAGCGCCACCAAATCCTCCTGCGACTCCCCCAGCGCCCGCGCCTGCCGGGGTGCGCGGAATCATATCGGGGCGGACCTTCCACTCCCTCGTGATTAAAACATCGGTCGAAACACTCAACGGGACGACGGAAACCGCGAAGGGCTCGACCTTGAACTTGAGATTGGCCAGGCCGGTGACGTAGCGGAGCGCTTCGATCAGCGGGATGTTGGAAAGCGCGACGGTGATTCGGGCATCGGAACCACCTCCTCCCAACGCGGGAGCCGGAGCGACTGGCGGAGGCACAGCGTCCAGACCGGGAATACCTCCCGGAGCGACGGGCGGTGGTGGTAGGGCTTCCGGGACTCCCACGGACGATCCGGCGTCGAGTTTCAGGACGATATTGACTCCCGTCTTGGGTTCATCAACCGGGTCCAGTTCGATGCTCTTCTTCTTCAGATACTCCACTGCCTCGCGGATGGTCGCATCCTTGAAGTCGAGCTTGGGAATGATCGTCCTTTCGAGTTTTTTCTGAATTCTGTCGATGTTGCCCGATTCCTTTTTCTCCGCCACAAAGTTTCCCAGCGTCGGATCGACATTGAATTTCCGTACCGGAATCGCCCACGCCTTGGACACGCGCTCCAAGTAGCGCCCCCGCGTTTCGAGGGCACTGACGTCATGGAAATCACTCTTGGCCTTGCTGATTCTCTCCTGGAGCATCCGCGCGGCCTTGTTGTAAGGGTCGATATTCAGGATTTGTTCGCATCGCTTGAAGGCGATGTCATAGCGATCGGTTTCGAGGTAGCCCTTGGCCTCGATGAAGAGCCGTTTGACGTCCTCCACGTTGGCGCGGTGGCCTGGCCCGATGGTCTTGTTGTAGTAATCGGGATCTTCGAGGTGGGCGAGGATGAGAATGGCCTCCCGGCAGCGCGGGTCGTAGCGCTCGTCGGTGACGTCGCGCAGCGTGCTTACGGCGTCCTTGTAGCGGCCTTCGGAGATGCGCTGTTCGGCCAACCGGCAGCTCGCCGCGCAAAAGCCCCGGAGCGCCCGGCCATAGGACGCCCGGGTGAGTTCGGAGTTCGGGATAAAATCGCAGGAAAACTTGTAGCTCGCCGTGGCCTTTTCGTAGTCGCGGACCTTCATGGCCGCATCCGCGTTTTCGAGCATCTGCTCGCCCCGCCGATGATAGTCCTGACGACGCAACAACTCCTTCTCCGCGGCGCCTTGAACGCCACCCTCGGCGAGGGCAAACGACGGAGTAATGATCATCGACGCGGCGAGGAGCGAGGAGATAGCTGTAGCGAGCGGGGGTCTGGTCATGGATGCGATAGGTTGGTAGGCTGTGATTGGTCGAAATTCGCACCCGGCAGGCCGGGCGCAGCTTGGGAGTTGAGGGGGTAGAACAAACGGTCAGCGGCTGACATCATTTGCGCGGGTCCGGCAGGATGTCGATTTTCTTCCCGTCGGGTGCCTGTATTACGGCTCGGCCCTCCTTGCTGTCAACGAGATTGTATTGCTCGCTGCCGCCCGGGGTCGACAGGGCGAAATCCTGGCGTTTTTTGACGCGAAATTCCTTCTGCGGATTGGGCCATTTGTAAACGAAGTCCATGAAATAGTCCGGGGAATCGGTGACCCGATTCAGCACGAGGACGATCTCTTCCTTCGTCTCGACATTCTCCACCGTCAGTTCGGAGATGTCCTCATCCTCTTCCGTCTTGGGATTGGGCCGCGTCTTGTATTGAAATTTCACGAGCTTGAATTTCGTATTCGCCACTTGCTCCCGGATTTTCAGGTATTCGCTGGGCTGGCGGAGGTCCACGGTGTTCACCTGGTAGCCGTCGGACGCGGGCTTGGGCTTTTTCGGGTCGCCGTCGTAGGCTTTGAAAACCAACCGAAAGGGGTGGGCAAAGAACTTCTTGGCGAAGAGCTTGGTGTGGTAGGCCGGATGGGAATCTTTGGCATTGGGATCGGTCCCATCGCGCCACTCGTCTTCATTGGAAAAACCGTCCTTGTCCGGGTCTTGCAGCGGCACCCCGGGATCGAGGAGGGGCAGTTTTTGATTCATAAACCAGTCGTTGGGGATCGGCTTGCCACTCAGCGTGTCGGTGTAGATGAATCCCTTGCCCAGCTTCTCGGGCAGCCCCGTTTTCTGATCCAGGATGTAGAGGTCGGACACGAACAGCGACCCCCGTTTCCGGGCGGCCTCCCCTCCCACGTCCTTCGACTCGACTTCGTTCCAGAACGGCGGATTCGCCAGGGCCTTCTTGGCTTCCTCGATCGGCTCGAGCACCAGTGGCGGAACCTTGTCGCGGGTCGGAGGCGTCGTCGTAGCCGCGGCAAACGCTTCGCGAAAACCCTGCGTTGTCAGGATCAGCATGATCGAGACGGCGATCAAAGCGACGGCGAGGAGCGCGAGCGCAAACTGATCGTAGTGCTTTTTGATCCAGTCCATAGGCTATGGGGCGCTCGGGTTCTTCGTGCCCGCGGCGGGCTCCGCGAAATTCACCACCTCGATCAACAGAGTCACGACGAGGTGCTCGTTGCCGAGAAAGTAACCTCCGGGTTTTCCGTCGGCCGCCTTGGCCGGATCGACCCGGGATACGCCGGGCCTCTCATTGGTCACTTGGACCAAGCGCGGAATGTAAAACTGCGGTGCCTTCGGGCCGACGATGACATTCAGCAAGCCAGCCAGTTGCTGTTGCCGACATTTCATCTTCAACTCAAACGAATGGGTCACGACCAGAGGTTTCTGTTTCGGTGCGCCCCCTCCCCCTTTTTTCGGCGGCTCCGCGGCTTTCCGTCCGGTTTCCTCCGGCAGCAGCTCGCGTTTTAACG
>Ga0114966_10005616_pt1 | contig 10577 bp, 20 predicted proteins | sample M_130207_XF_Meta_FD_87029 | JGI IMG/M metagenome (GOLD analysis project Ga0114966, IMG submission 87029) | Freshwater microbial communities from Lake Montjoie, Canada to study carbon cycling - M_130207_XF_MetaG | ecosystem: Environmental > Aquatic > Freshwater > Lake | place: Lake Montjoie...
ACAAGAAATCCTTGCGCTCGCAGTTGGGCCAGCAGGCAGCGTTGTTGTGCTGCTTCTCGTCCTGTTTGCAATTTGGAAGATTGCCACGTCGTATCTCTTTCCCCTCTTGAAAGAGTACTTGGGCAACCAACAACAGAACTTCAAAGATCTCATAAACTCTCACAGTGATGACCGGCAGACGTTTGTAAGCGCAATTCAGTCTCTTACGATTCGTCAGGACAGAGTCGAGGAAGATCTTAGCCACATTAAGATTGATATTAAGCAGATCAAAGATAGAATCTAAGAAAGATTAGATTATTTTTGTCATTTGTATTTACAATATTCGTTGAGTGTTGTACGTTCCTGGTAGGACGCTAAGCTTTACGTCCTACACGCAAGATGCGGCAGGAGAGGCTGATGTACAACACAGAGACCACTCTCCGCATGAGCGAGAGTGAGCTGAAAGAGACAGCGAGCAGACTTTGGGCCATGATCAAGCGGCTTCGAGAGCGAGGCTCGACCTCTGAGGATCTTGAATGGGATCTCTGCTATGTTCAGCGAGAGATTGACCTTCGATCCGCAAGAGCTGATACAAATCGACGTCTTGTGACGGCACGTGATTACACTGCCCCACACGAGACAAACAACTGATCCAACACTTTGAGGTGATTTATGTCTGAAGCAGTGTCACAATTTATGACCCGTCATATGGGTCACCGACTCCTTTCTCGCGAGGAGGAAGTCATTCTTGCAAAAGGAGTGGAAGAGGGAGACAGAGGCGCGCGCGACAAGCTGATCAGGTGCAATATGAGACTTGCGCTCTCGATTGCCAAAAAGTTTCAGGCATCAGGCTGTGACATAGACGATCTGATTCAGGAGTCCTCTATCGGCCTGATGAAAGCAGTTGATAAGTTTGACTGGCGACGAGGCTTCAAGTTCAGCACGTATGCGACGTGGTGGATCAGACAGGCCGTGATGCGTCACGTAAACCACAGTCGGGGACTGATCAAGGTTCCAACACACGCGCTGTCACTGCTTCAGAAGATCAACAGGGAGAAGCAGGACTACTGGGAAACCTTTCGCCAAATGCCTACGGTTTCTGAGCTGTCTCTCCTGATTGGTGTCTCAGAGAACCTGATCAAGCTCTCACTTGACGCGGCAAACGTCAATGTTCTGATTCCTATTGACTCCAGGCCGGAAGTCGGTCCCAAGGGAGACACAGGAGATCACAGAACTCTCGCTGATCTCTTGACCGATGACGAGGCCCAAAGCGCAGAGACCATGCTATGTGAGGCCCAGCTCATTCAGGCTGTCAAGCGCGCCCTCTCACGTCTTACGCCGCGCGAAGAGAAGATCATGCGTCTTCGATTCGGAATCTCAGAGATCTCTGACGATGAGCGCGAGCAATTGCTTAATCACGGTTTTAGCCCAGAAACAGAAGAACAGGAGACTGACAATGCCAATGCCTAAAGGACACCGCTCTGAGCGGGGTTATGTGACAACCGAGGGATTTGAGGGTGGTCTCAGCTACCGCGAGATAGCTGAGATCATGACCTACTCAGACAAGAAGATGAACCATTCGTCAGTCCGAAACTACATGATCGCAGCTCTCACAAAGATCGCTGAGGAGCTTGCAATCACTGCAGGTGCGCCAGTGACAGACGACAAGCTCAAGAAGATCGCTGGCGATCCGCAGTTTCAGATCGCTCTTTGCAACATCATTAGGGAACAGGTGGACCGTGATTAACTGGTCAGCATACGCACCGAGGCGTGCTAGAGATCCAGTGGCGTGGCTCAAAGCTAAAGGGATCACGACCCAAGAGGAGCTTCGAGCCTGTCTCCTGGAATTGCAAGTGGAGCCTGATTCTTTTCCGCAGGATGTATTCCGCGACCATCTGGAATCATTCTGTGCAATCCTAGACGAAAAGACATCCGTTAACATGGCTCCTGTTGCAGATGACAACCTGGTGAATCCTGTGCAACAAGTGCAACCGAAGAGGCTGTCCAAGAAGTCAACAGTCATTAGTTAGACGAATTAGCTAGACGAAGGAGAAACACTGATGTCTAACGATGATGACGATGACAACGATGCAGGTGGTCTCACAGACTTCGCGTGGCTTGATGACAGCCTGGAGACAATCACAGTCGCTGTTGACAGGATCGCGATTACCTTGTCCATCGATGAGTTCTTTCAGCTCAGAAAGGACATTGATACCGTTGTCAATGCGCTTGAGACCTCGAAAGAGTTCAAGCTGTGCTCATATGACGACGGTCAGCGGATGACGAGGTACCTGCTCATGCGGCGGACAGGCACTGAAGAGAACAATTGAACTCTAACATCGAGACCCGATATAACGAAGATGCCGCTGCATTAGCGGCACTTGTCAATAACCAAGAAACAGTATAAGTAAGGATCTTTCATAATGGCACTCAAAGAAGACGTCCAGGACTTTCTCGAGAAGATTCGCACCATCGACAGGGATATCAACTCCCTGAAAGAGGACACGAAGACTGAACTCAAGCAGTTCCAGGAGGAGCGGAAGAAAATCATCAAAGAATATGAGGATCGCCTTGGCGGCACGGAAACTCTGGAAGCGGTGCTTAAGATCATCCGCATCAGGGACGGCGTGCCCAACTTGGGTGAACTCGATCAGATCCTCGACCTTTCGGTGGAGGAGTAAATGGGCGAAAGCCCAAGGAGTCAGTAATATGATAGTTCGCATAGTCCTCGCCCTTACGGGCCTTGTTGCTCTTCTTCTCATCGGCTGCACCAGCGGCGATGAGAAGGATAGTGGAACCACCAACACCGCCTCATCGGCCGAGTAACAAGATGAACATGGAAGCCCTGAAGAAGAACAAGACCATCATCGCAATCATTGCAGCTCTCGCTGCTGCGATGGTTGCTTTTGTCTCAACGTACGAGTCCAAGACAGCTGAGGAAGCACCCGCAACGGATGCCGCAGCTGCTGTTCCTGTCGAGGCAGTTCCTGCCCTGACAGCGCCCCCGGTAGAGGCACCCGTTGCAGCTCCCGTGGAGACTCCTGCAGACGCTGAGCCCCCGATGGTAGTTCCTGTAACTGCCACCCCCACCCAGCAGCAGACTGTTGAAGTGACTGCGCCTCCGGCGCACTAAGTCAATCTCGCAGTATCATCGTCCTCGTGGATGAGTAGTGGTCAATTGGCTGTAACGGTCAGGCTGCGATCTCGTCCACGAGGACGATTTTTTCTTGACGTGAAGAGGTGATCGTGGCCAAGCACACAACAAGGGATGTTGAGTGGTACGTCTACATTCTGGAGTGCAGTCCACGCGGATCGCTGTACACAGGAAGGACGACTGATCTCAACCGACGATTCAAGGAGCACGTCACAGGCGTGGGTGCGAAGTACACTCGCGCTTACCCGCCCAGGAGAATAGCGTGGTCGGAAGGAGGTCACACCTCTTCCTCGTCGGGAAAGCGCGAGGCTGCTATTAAGAAACTGACACGTTCGCAGAAGCTGGACCTTGTAAACGATAGGCATCACGAGGCATAATAGCAATATGATCACGACCAAAGACTGGCTTCCGTTTTTCCCAATGTCGAATCCTCGCCCAAGGCAAGAGGAGGCAATCAACTTTATCCTCAATGCATTTGAGGAGGGAAAGCGTTTCGTCCTGGCTGAACTTCCAACAGGCGTTGGAAAATCTGCGATTGGCGTCACTGTTGCTCGCTATCTCAATGCGAAACTTCCGGTAGACCAGACTGGTCTCTTCACACCCGGCGCGTGGTTCGTCACCACACAGAAGATCCTGCAAGATCAGTACCTTCGCGACTTTGAGAATCTGGGAATGAGGTCCGTGAAGAGCAGCAGCAACTACGGATGCACATACCCCCAGCAGAAAGGTCACACATGTGAGCAGTCCCAGCAGCTTCTAAAGACAGCTGATGAGGACTCACCCTTCTACAAGAAGTGCTTCTTTAACTGCATCTACAGGCAAGCGAAGCGGGACTTCATCGAGGGCCAGATGTCAGTCACCAACTTTCCTTACATGCTGACAGATGCCAATTACTCGAAGAAGATGACCGGTCGTGCGCTGCTTGTCATCGATGAGGCACACAACATCGAGAATGAGGTAGGAAGGTTTGTTGAGGTGTCAATCGCCGAAAGATTCGCGCAGTCAGTCACCAAGCTGAGTATTCCAGATCTTCGATCGGAGCAACAGGCGCATGACTGGATCGAGCAGATCTACTGCCCGAAGGTGATCGAGCACTGTGACCACATGGAGAAGACGATCAACAAGCTCCTGAAAGATAAGGGCAATCTTAAAGACTTTCCAGTTGTCTCACGGCAGTTTGAGCTTCTTAAGGGGCACCGCACGAAGCTTGAGCAATTCCTCGACAACTACAGTCAAGACAACTGGGCCTATGAAATGATCGAGGGAGACGAGAGCTCCGGCAGGCGTGTCCAGTTCAAGACGATTGACGTAGGCCTGTATACACAGGACACACTTTTCAAGCTTGGCGAACGTGTCCTTATGATGTCAGCGACTGTTCTCAACAAGGAGGCGTTCTGCTGCTCTATCGGTCTTAAGACGACAGACGTCGCGTTTATCACTGCACCCTCACCATTTCCGCCTGAGAACAGACCCATCCTGTTCTTTCCAGCAGGCCAAATGGGAAGAGACCACATCGACAAGACGCTTCCCAAGATGGCAAAGATGGTCACCGAAATCCTGGCCAACCACAAGAACGAGAAGGGGATCATCCACTGCAGGACGTACAACATTGCGCAGTACCTGAAGCGGACACTTAAAGACAATCGTCTTCTCATTCACGGGTCTAATGATCGCGACGACGTGCTTGCACGACACATGTCGTCCTCCAAGCCCACCGTCCTCCTCTCGCCGTCCATGACGGAAGGAGTGGATCTAAGAGATGACGCTTCCCGCTTTCAGGTGATCTGCAAGATGGAGTTTCCGTATCTTGGCGACAAGATCGTCAAGAAGCGGATGAACAAGTGGAAGTGGTGGTACGACTTCCAGACAGCAAAATCCTTCATGCAGTCAATTGGGCGGAGCGTGAGGTCTGACTCAGACCACGCGGTCACGTACATCCTCGATGCTGACTGGGATCGCTTCTACGGAAAGAACCACGACATGTTCCCGCCTGACTTCCATCAGCTCGTCATTAAGACATAGTCTTGGACAGCGTCTGCTGTACACGCTGCTTGAGCAGGTACATGTTGCCCTCAAGCTTGTTGACAAGCGCCATAAAGAAGTCATCAAGGCCCATTGTCATCTTGCCTGCGTCCTTCAGCGTCTTGTATGTCTCGTTGATCGTATCGATGTAGTCATTTATGATTGCCAGCCCAGCGGATGCAATCATAGTCGCCTCATCAGCCCGAGAAGGGGACGGATATGCGCACAGCATCTCTGCAAGTAGCTTGCTGTGCATATGCGTGTCAACAGCACGAGTGCCTGTGAAACCAACTGCCTTCTCTGCCAGAACGTCAAGCTCCTCTGTGATCTCGTTGTAGATCCTCTCATACAGCAGGTGATCTCCGTATGATGTATGACCCTTTGTTGACCAGTGTGCATGCTGGAACCAGATCGACAAAGTACGGATCCACACGATGTGATAGGCGAGCTCCTCACTCAGACTTTCACCACTCCTCGACATCATGTCGCCATTTGACATGTCATCGTGCTCCTGGTTGACACGTTGGCTAGTTTGCTGTTGATGACGAAGGTACTTGGCAGCAGTATTCATAGAGGATTTCATGCCCATAAGTATTGTCATGATAAAGCCCATACCCACACAATTTGGCGATCCAACACCTGAGCATCTTCGCTTGATGAATGATATTCCATCTCGATTTCGCGGAGCCCTGTCTGGCATCTCTGTGCCGCCGCCCATTCAGGATGACGAGACGCTTCGTCGAGAGATGAAAACGCTGTTGCGTCATGTAGCATCACCTGAACTTGATCCTGAGTTCTGCGAATCAGTTGATCAGGACATGACACCAGCGATAATGCAGTTTGCCCAAAGGAATGGGGTTGAGGCAGCGACCGATGAGATTGATGACCTCGTGGATGATCTCAAGCCAGTCATTATGAGACTGAAGTATAAGTTCAACACTCCTCGACCATGGCAGGTCTCACCCTCCCTGGGAACAAATCTGAGACGGTTTGTATCATTGTCATCACAAACGCCCTCTTATCCATCTGGCCACGCGATACAAGCAGCAGCAGCGTGCTCCCTTCTAGGTGAGAGACATCCTTCTGCTGCAAGAGAGCTGGACAGATTTGCTAGATCGATTGGTCTCTCACGCCTAGAGCTTGGAGTTCACTTTCCGATGGATGTCTTTGCAGGTTTGAAGCTGGGTCGTGAAATTGGAAGAAGAATCGCATAGAATCAGCAGGTGCGAGAAAAAATCAGACTTCCAGACGCTTCCATAGATCTGTCTCCTGGGGATCTTGTCCACTATAGACGATGGTGTCCAGACAGGCGCTCCTGGATCACGGACGGCATACCCTTGCTTGTCACCAATGTTCTTTGCGATGGTGTGGCATTGGTGCTCACGGAGATAGGAGTTGTGACTATGCCTATAAACCTGCTTAAGAAGTCAGAGACATCCTTCACGTTTTTTGCGTCTGTTGTCTGAGTCTTTAATGAGCACGAAGAATCCAGAGAATATCAAGCCACAAGATCTTCTTGAGATCGTTGAATACGACCTTGGCTCGATAGACGGAAATAAGAAGGTGTCTCCATGGGGATTTCGACCTGAGGCGTTAGACTCAGTTAAAGCAATCTCTGGTAACTTTCATCGGATCATTAGATCTTCCCAGAATTTTGTTCAACTGACGCATGGTGAGATCTGCATAGCCACAGCAGTTGCTGCAGTAATGCATCCTACCGTTGATGCCTATTGCATTGTGATTGTGAGAGGGATGCGTTTAGGAGTTAATCTTCGCTTTCTTAAAAAACTGTGTTTACAATAGCTATAATAAAAGGTATATTATAGTTAGAGGTATGTGATGCTAGATCATGAGACAGAGACTATTTCAACGATTGACAGAGTCTCTCGGATGCTGGCTGCATATGAAGCAGCAGGCATGCAAGACTCCCGTGAGGTCTCTTTTCTTCGCGGATGCGAGAACATGCTTAAGAGCAGGGGTTTTGTAACAGCCAACATGTCGAACTGGATGATGCAGATCCTAGAAGGTGGCGGTCCCAGGATTGCTAGCAGCGAGGATACTGAGCTTGCTGATCTGCTTGAGACTTCTGCGCCACACGCTGGTGTGCAAGAGCAGTTCATGGTCGACATGATCTCCCGTCTACGGTCTGGCAAGGAGCTCACTGAAAGGCAGCGCAAGGCAGTCCTCGCCCTTCACGATCAAGTGCAGAGAACAAAAGCCAAAGGCTCTCTCACAGCAGACGAGATTCGAGCAATGGCGCTTGCACCGCTAATCGCCAGAGGATACTCCCGCGGGTACATGGAGTCTCGGCCAGGATCTTTCAGCAAAGTGAATAAGATCTGTGGGAAGTTCCTTGTCGACGGTAGGATCAATCGTTCTGATTGGGTGACCATCTCCTCGATCATGACGCGTCTTAAAGACATCGCTTACCCAAAGTACAAATCAGGAGACATCTTGTTCTACAAGCCTACGGGCGATATTGCCTTCATTGTTGAGCCTCCTTCCGTCGATGAGTGGGGCAGTGTGGGCTACAAGGTGCTTATCAATAGTGTTCTAATGCGATCGAACATTGAGCTGCTTAGCAAGCGGTCGCCTCGAAATGCGCAAAGATAAGATTGCACCTGGCATGCTGTGCATGATTACACCCAGAGGCAAGTCTGTCTTAGGCTACGAGATATTCGGCATCTACCTCGACTGCGCTGGTAACTTTGTCAACAGAAAGACGACCGGTGTAGAGATTGATATCGCAAAGACCTGCGCTAGGTCAATGCCATTTATAACGCTTACTTCTCGCAAGCTTAATGCAGGAATGCTTGTTGTCATCGTGCACGAGCCTATCGTCATTGAAAACAAGAAAGCAAGGTCCCAGATGGGTCTTAGACCACACTCAACTATTTGTGAGGTCCTGACGCCTGTAGATGGAAGGACACGATGGGTCAGATCTGGCCTGCTTAGTTCGGCAACATAGTCAGTATCTGATTGACAATCCCAGAATCTAGAAATCAATACCAGGAAAAACTATGACATATGAGAATGTAGCCTTGTCCACAGGCTTCTCGCTAATGCTGTGGATTCTTTACATCATCTTCGGCGCCTACGTCGGAGAGACTGAACTCGACTTCGTCTTCGGCTTTATGGTCTGCCTCTTTTCTCTCGTAGGAATCGTCTGGCTCTTCACCTCAAGGAACTCCAAATGACACTCATTCTACTTGCAAGTCTCTCTTTCGCCCGCCCCCCACAAGATGTCACAACCACCAAAGTGGCAGAGGGAATAACGTTGACGTCGACAGGGGGCCGCACGTCCCTGTACTTTGCCGACTCCCGGGACAGCTTTATCTGCTCGACGTGGCCGAAGGGCATGCTGACGGCATGGCCCGGTTTCATCGACAAAGTGATCGCAGAGTCGTCGACGCACCCCAACGCTGATTTCGGGAATGCCCTCTCTGGCTACAACTCTTACGCCGTGTCACGGTGCCCGGGTATGTGTGACTTGAAGGGAACCACGCATGACGGGGCGGTATCCCTCACGCTGACACACACTGATGGATGCTACGGCCAAGCAGGGTGCCTCTACAGCTACGTGACTCTGCACCCCTCGAGCGAAGAGTTGCAGCAGTTTCGCAATATTCTCGTCGACCTGACAAAGTAGCACCAATCAGCAACACCTGCCTGCTTGCCCGTGAAGCTGCCCGTGACATACGTTTTTATCACACGAAGTATTGTGGCTCATGTCGAGTAGCAGTGAAAGTCCAGCCGCCTGTGAGGTGATCCTCTTTCGCTTGAGAGGCATCCCAGTCTATCAAGGCACGCTTGCTATTCTTCTTCGAGATCCTGAGAAGGTTGGGATCGTTCTTGATCACATCTGGGATGGGGATGCACAAACTCACCTTGTACACTTCCTTCTTAACGGTCAAGTGATAAGAATCACGAGATCAGACATCAGACTTCCCTAGGTGAGAGACATGATCATAACAGAGCTAGAATCAATTTTGATCACGTCTATCGGGGATAGGATCCTTTGGCAGGGGAAAAAGTACACTGTTGCAGGTCGTGCAGCAGCAGGCGGTCTCTGGTCTGAGTCTGACGCGCAGAATCCCGACGTCTTAAAGCTCGATGGCCCTGTCCTCCTGTGCCTCGACGCGGAGGAAACTCCTTTCTTCATTCCCGAAGGTGAGGTTCGAATCTTGACAGCAAATCCTCGCTACGTCATTGAGCGAGTCATCGACTATCTGGATACGAGAGACGCAATCAACTGGGATCAATTCGAGGATGTCGAAATCGATGATGTGGACAAAGTGTGAAGCGTCGCTTGATGCTGGGAGACCTTGTCTCACTCTCAGCAGACTGCTGGGTGGCAAAATACAAGGATATGACAGGCGTTGTCATCGATGTTGGCAAGCCTATAGCAGGTCACCGCGCATGGAAGATCATGATAGAGACAGGAGATTTTCTTATCGTGTCTCATGACGAAGTCACAGTTGTTCAGCGAGTCAAGCTTGAACAACAAAATTGACAAAAGCCTGTAAACCCATGCTGCGCAAAGCTACACTAATAAACGAGGAGGTGCATCTTGTTGATTGATGATCAGATCAGAGAAGGCACTCTTGTTGAAGTTGCTGAAGGTCCTCTTCGCATCTCAGATCACCCACACAATTTTGGAATAGTCTCTTGCATGAAACAGATCTCAGGGAACATGTACGCTGAGGTTGTTACGAATACAGGAAAGCACCGGCTGATTGAACTGAATAGACTCTGTGTGCTTAACCAGCTTTTGGAGATTACAGTTGCTGATGCCGATAGTGATAGAGGACAGCATCCTTCTTTTACCCTTGAAGTGGACCCTCAAGATTAGATGCGTCTCGCTCTGTCCTTTTATCATCTGCGCGAAAGGTGTTGACCAGATTTCGCTTCAGCACAGCATGATTCGGTTTAGACAGCAAGCTGAGATGTGGCTTCTACCATTTCTCATTGTGTACGCGTGGTACGCGATCCTTCGCGTCTTCAAGCATCGGAATCTACGACTCGCCTACTACTCAATTCCATTTGAGGCTGAGGCGCATCGGTATAAGGACGATCTCACCTACCTCTCATTTCGCCCCAAACAGGCGTGGCGACAATACAAGTGAGATCAACCGCATCTGGCAATTAGTTAGCGCATGCTTAGAGAGATTGTCCGACAGGTTCTGCTTGAAAGCGTCTTTCGCTTCGACCCGAACAGCACAGCTGCGCAGGGCAGGTTTAGACTCAAAGACCCTAAAGACTTCAAGCGTTTCTGGACTCGCAAGGATCCGAGGTCTAAGGGCGTGACACAGATCATTGGTGTCCTGCATGATGGAAGGTTCGCAACCCAGGCCATCAGGTTCGATCGTGATCACTGGACTGAGCCCAGGGCGGCCAAGTGGTGGTCGAGGAATTCAAATCG
>Ga0114966_10005618_pt1 | contig 10574 bp, 11 predicted proteins | sample M_130207_XF_Meta_FD_87029 | JGI IMG/M metagenome (GOLD analysis project Ga0114966, IMG submission 87029) | Freshwater microbial communities from Lake Montjoie, Canada to study carbon cycling - M_130207_XF_MetaG | ecosystem: Environmental > Aquatic > Freshwater > Lake | place: Lake Montjoie...
AAATGAAAAAAAATTCTTCGTTCTTACGTGAAATTCTACTCTTTACCCTCGGTATCTTACTCATCGTCTACTCGTCGATGAATATCGCCATCTCTCCACCTCCCGACAACTTGTCGGACATCCCCAATCAATACGGCAAGACCTTTTGCATGCCCATTGGTGCCATCTCGGGCACCAGCGAAGAAGGAGTCGCCATCACCAAGAAAAAGATGAACAACGCCTACGCCCTCGTCATCCTCTCCCTCGTGTCCGGTATTTTCCTCATCCTCATCAGCTTTTTCGGCGTGTGGCAGGGCGTCGTCCAAGTCGAACGCCTCGCGACGAGCAGACAGGTGACCAAACAAATGAATATGCTCTAAAACATTTTCATGAATCCAAATGTTGGTGGTGTGAAAAAAATTACTCCAAGGATAGATTATGCGCATATAAAACGTACGTCAAGTACGTTCCCGTCGTCAGCCCGTTATATACTAGAATTTGTTGCACCTTGGGGAGCAGTGACGGGCTGGACAGCTGGAGGGTCGTATTCGCTGGTTGGTAGTATCCGGACGCCACCGGGGCGCTCTTGGCGATGCCAAGGGCATTGGGACCGATGGCTTCAAACAATGCCTGGAGCCAGAGGGGAACCGTCGGTGCCGGGATGTAGAGGCAACCCATAGAATCGGTGTACGCAGAAGGAAGAATGGGTCCCGTTGTCGATTGGACGCTCTGGATGAGGAGAGCGTCACGACCCGTTACAAACTCCACGGTACCGATACCACCGCCAATGGAAGAGGTACCGGTTGACCTTTGGAAGATATTGTCGTCAAGGACAAAAGAACCTTCACCGGTGGTGGGGTCGGCGGTTCCCTTGGCAAGCTTTCGCATGCTGTAGGCCTTGGGAACGGTAGCGGAAAAAGAGAAGACGGGGTCGACGCCCCATAACTCGAGGTAATAATTCCAATTGCTATTACTCATTATAGTACTCTATTATAACGTTGGATTTTTTTTTTCAAAGAAAAGAAAATACAAACCATTCCTCTCAATGAACAAGAGGAAAAACTCTTTCGGGATTTTTTTCCGTTTCCCCTTTTTTTTGCACGTTGCGGAACGAACCCGTGACTGTCGGCCAAAAACATTTTCATGAATCTCTTGCTGTGGAACCAGAGGGAGTATTATGTGCATATAGCACATAGGTCACATACGTTCCTGCCGTCGGGCCATCGTACACGAGGATTTGTTGTACCTTGGGAAGGAGCGATGGGCTCGACAGCTGTAGGGTCGTGTTGGCCGGCTGATAGTACCCCGACTTCCTGGGTAAACCCGTCGTGATACCCAGGGCGTTTGGGCCGATGGCCTCAAAAAGCGCCTGCAACCACAGGGGTACTGTTGGTGCTGGGATGTAAAGGCATCCTGTCGAGTCCGAGTACACCGACGGAAGGATGGGTGCCGTCACCGAGTCGACGCCCTGGATAAGAAGGGCGTCACGGCCCGTTACAAACGTTACGGTACCAATACCACCTCCGATAGAGGAGGTCCCGGTAGTTTTCTGGAAAATAGAGTCGTCAAGGACAAAGGAGCCCTCGCCGGTGGTGGGGTCAGCCGTTCCCTTGGCAAGCTTTCGCATACTGTAGGCCTTGGGAACGGTAGCGGAAAAAGAGAAGACGGGGTCGACTCCCCATAACTCGAGGTAATAATTCCAACTCATTACACTATTCTATTATACGCTGAATATTTTTTTTTTTGAATCAAAAAAAAAAATTCAAAGGCTTCGATTTCTAGAATAACGTTCACCTCGTCCGGTCTCGTCATCATGATGGAAGAAATTTTTTTTTCATAAAAAAAAAATAAAAAGAACATTCAAACGTTCATCATGGTCCCCGATGGTGTAACGCCAACTGCATGCTCTATCCCGACCACCACGGTAAGCGGTAAGCTTTCGGTAAAGTACCGCCAACACGTGTGCAACCGTTAGAGAGACATTGGATAAAACATGGGAAAACAAGTGGCGTCTTTGCAAGCAACAAGAATCTTCGCGTACCAATGTCACCAACCATGTTTTCAGGATTGATTTAAGAAACGTTTCATAAAATAACTAAAGCATGATACAACAGTGGATTACGTTTTCCAACCAATATTTTCAGGTGGCACATATACCGGTCTATGTCAAGTCCGACAACGACATGTTGTTACTGCGTCTGGATTACATGGGATTTTATTTCCCGCGAATCCATTTTCTCAAGTTTGGGTTTATCAAGACTTTGTTGTCCACCAACCTCCCAAGCGAGACACGGGAGTTGGAGTACGAGGTGTCTCCTGAAAAAAGAGTGGACTGTGTCGATCTGACGCGCTATTTTTTAGAATATGCATGCGTTGAACGGGTCCATTACCAAGAAATGCCCCATTGCCTCTATTATCTTTTGGTAGGAAATCAGCACGAGATGGGAAAATACAAGGTTTCCTATGAACCACTGCTACCTTTCTTTCGATTCTTGGGACTGGAACAAGAGTACCTGGACAAGATTCAGTAAATTCATTCGAATAGATATCTAAACATTTCCTTTTTTCAAAAAAAAGTAAATGAATGTTTCCGGTGTCGTTCCTCTTTTCGTTACCGGATTACCAGTTGTGTTGTGTGCGAACCCTCCACTACCTTTTTTCCTACATGGTCCAGCAACATTTGGTGTTTCCCTCCCTGGACTACTTTTCGTTGGTCCCGAGCCCTCATTTACATGAGGGTGTTTTTCTACAGACCGAAAATAATAACAAATTTATGTACTGCGACCTCCCGCGTGGGTTTCATATCCGGTGCGGGAAACAAATCCCGGACACCGCCTGTCCCCATGCCGACCACCACCACCTGTTTGCCCTACTGACGGAACTCGTGGAAGAGTGCACCACCCGCTACGCATCCCTTGCCAAACTTTTCCGTCTTTTGGTACAGGAAGACGGGTGTAGGCCCTTGGAGACATGCGCCTTTTGTGTACATAGAAAAGAAACCGTGGACGCCCTGATGAAGTCATTGATGAAACCGTACCCGTACCTCACACGGTCCAGTATCGAGATGTTTTACCGGTTTCCGGTACGCAAAGGCGTCGACGTGGAAAAAATCTTGCAACCCCACATCACGTCGGTCCACGCGCTGTTTTCCCAGATACGGAACCCCAGCCTCCGGGAAAACCTCCTTGAAGGCATTTATGACGCGTTCCAGGAATTACAGGACGAGGTGGAAATCGCCGTCGAGAATAATGATGATGACCAGATGACGCACTGCGCCAAACGGTTCAAGAATAGAGTGTTGGACACCATCGACCGGTGCTGTCCCCTGGTCCAGGTCCGTAAGGTGGACTTCAAGCGATGGCTGTTGACGCTCGTATATTTTTCGTCACTCCAGGACACCACCCCTTTGGATAACGAGGACACCTTGAAACTCGTCAAGAAAGCCATGCTGTTGCTCCACCTCTATTTTCATACGCCGGTGGTCTTGCCCAAGGACACCCTATTTTATGTCGAAAATGATGGACCGGACGCAGATGCACATGCACGTCAAGTCAACGTGTCGGTGGATTTTTTAAACAAGGTACACCCGGCGCTCCGCGGGGAATATTTGTGTACGTAAGCGTAGCCACGTTTTAAATACTTGTATCAACAAAGAAAGAAAAACAACGTTTTTTTTTTCTTGGGTAGAGGTCGGAGACAGAGTCGGAACATGAAATTCAAAAAGATTCTAGAAGCGTATTTCACCTACGATGATGGTGAAGAAGTCGGTCTCGTTGATCTGCTATACCCTGATTCCCAGGTTGAAACTTCAACGTATAGAGGTTACGTTGGACAATGGCTTCAGAACCTGTATGATAAGGAAGACCTCACCACGCGGAGTAAAATAGCAGATATTAATTGGGCGCAGAATTATCTTTCCAAAACGAACAATACCGATTATACATCGCGTGATTTTGACCAGGAAACCGTCCTAATTATTTTAAAGGATGGGATCATCCAATTTTCATATTTTTCGTCACGCAAATATACACGCGATGGTTTCGTTGAGGATGGTATGGATGATACCATTCCACACTTTGGAACCATCCTCGGTGGAACAGAAAAATACCTCGGCATCCGTGGCTACGTCAAGCTCCAGAGGCTCTCCCTCGAAAAAACAACTACTAGTTTGGAGGTCTTCAAGGAATGTGGTTCGGGGTACAGCGTCGCCGACCTTGTTTAACGTAAAAAATGTTTTTCTTGCATGTGAATAAATGAAATTCAAAAAGATTCTAGAAGCGTACTACGACTTTTCTGACTCGGACCAGGTTTTCCTTACCCAGAACTATGAGGATACCCCGGTGGGAAATTTCACGTACAGCGGGTTTGTTGCGGAGCAGTTGGCCATACTTTATGACCAAGCCGAACCCACCTCTCGAACTAAAATAGGAGATATAAATTGGGCCCAAAATTATCTCGCAAAAACCAATACTACCGATAACAAAACTCGAGATTTTGACCAGGAAACAACAATATTGGTTCTGAAGGGTAGAATCATTCAATATTCCGATTTTTCGTCGGGTATCGTACGAAGTAATGGCTTTCTTCAAAACACCCTTCCCAACTTTTTCACTATTCTCGGTGGAAGAGAAAAATACCTCGGTATCCGTGGGTACGTCAAAGTCCAGAGGCTTTCTTTGGAAAATAAGATACGACGTCTTGAGGTCTTCAAGGAATGCCGGTCCGGATACAATGTAGGAGACCTCGTATAATTTTCTTTTTCTTTTCCACAAAAGAAAAATGTTCCACCGGGTGTGAATTGAACACACGACCGCCCGATATCTTTTTTTGGACAACAACCTCTACAGTCGGGAGCTCTACCAATTGAGCTACCGGTGGTTTTCTTTTTTTTATTTGAGAAAACAAGTTCTTAAATCAAATTAAAAAAATGAAATTTTTGAGACCGTTTTGGTGACAACCCCCAAGAGTATCGGAAGAAAGAATGAAGAAAATTGTGGAGGAGGCGATGGACACGTTTCGCACAAAGTTATGCGAGCTTTACCCCAACCTGGACCCCGCATCGTTAAAAGAAATGTGGAATGTCGTAAAAAAAAAGAAATCTTTGAAAAAAAAAATGAATTGCTACAATCTGTTCACCAAGGAACAGTCGTGTGACATCAAGCGCGAACACCCGTCCCTGTCGTTCGGGGACCGCGCGCGGGAGGTGGGCCGGCGCTGGAAGGCCCTTTCTTCCGACGAGAAGGAGAAATACAAACACCGCGCGCGCCTGTATGAGGCCTATCAGCACCACGATGGCTGGGACACCTACATGGAAAAACCACGGGCCTACCTTTTACACATCGCCAAGAACTGGTTCGAGGACGAGCCCAACATTACCATCCACGACGAGATGAGCAAAGAAGAAGTGGTCGAGTTGCTACTCCTTCATACCCACGTCGATGGTCCCACCACGTCATCTCCTTTACCATCGTCCTCCGATCCATCGCCATCGACATCGTCACCGGCCGTGGAGAGTGAAGATTTTGACACCCTGTCGTATCCTGAACTTTTGGAACGACTGCGCGAGCGTTTTCCTGGCTATTGTGATAATGGTTTTACCTCGAAACAAGACCTCATCGACCTCTTGAACGGCCACCTTTTAAAGAAGGAAGAACGCATCCCCTTGGAGGTCCACCCCTACTACTACCAGCTCCTCCAGAAATCGCTGGACGCCCTCCACCATCTTTGCGACAAGAATTTCTCGCCGGAGATGTGGAAGGGAAACGCGACGGATAGAAGAGCCCTGATGGAGTTGCTAGTGCGTCATTTTGACCATTTGGAACTGGAGTAATGATTAGGAGGAGGTGGTTGAAATGGGAGGGACCGTCGTGGGGTTTCCGTAATAGGCACCCATCGTAAACGGATAATCAGGCGTCGAAAAATAGGCGTACGTGAACGTTTTCGTCGTGGAAGAGGTGACGCCCGTGGAAGAGGATGTATCTTCTATGGTGATGGTATAGGTTCCGGACAGGCCGTGATAGACATCGAGGAATTGGGAGGTCATGTACTGATAATACTTGTTGTTGATCTGCAGGACATACGGAGGAATAGTGGTGGCGTTTTGATAGTATTCGGTCACATTAATAATGACCGGACCCAAAATGGGATTCCCGTCCATTGCCCATGCGGTCACATAAAACGTGGTGGTGGAGGCCACAAAATCCGTGAGGATGGAAGGTGTTTTATGGTTATGGTAGTTATAACTTTGATTGATATGGTGTTCGTTATAGTCGGTGGATTCCTTGGGTTCCGAATTTTGGAACGACGCGTCCAATGCCGTCAATACAAAGTTATTGGCCAACGAGTACGCAATGGCGTCTTCCGTTACGGGATAAGGAGGGCCGGAAGGAGTAGGGCCCTGAGGAGGAGGAACGGTGTTGGGGAATTGAATGTTGGAGAAATCGTAGGGTTCCACACCACTACCATATTCAGGATTGATGTATACCGCGGGGCAATTCACCAAAATGTTGCTCTGGGAAAATGTTTCCGATGCTGTGTTGGCATAGGTGGGGAAATTTCCAAAAGGGGATACAGGAATGACGTTGGTGGAAACAGTGAATGTATCCGTGGTATCCGAGTAGCTTAACGAATAGGATGCCGGCGTCGTTCCCTCTAATAATCCAGGGACGCTGTAATTATTGTTCTTTACACTAGTTATCAAATATTGACCCGATGTTTGTAGGGAACCTGAAGTGTCGGAACCCGCGGTGTTTGAAAAGTAATACCCCGGATATATGGTATTGGAGGAACAACTTCCGGCTTGCAAGTAAATAAGAGGATACTCGGAAGAGGAGGAATAAAAGGAAGACGGTGTCTGGTTCAAGAATGTGGTGGAATCCATGGTGTACGGGGTATACGTTTCACTACCCGTACAAGAAGTGGTATCATACAACGCAAAGACGTAGTCCGAGATGGAATACAGCGTCAACAATTGACTGACGGTCAGGTCCAATGCATCTTCCGTGGTCACAAGTGAAAACGGGGAGGAGGTGCTATTGTAGTTTACGGTGACACCGGAAACATCGGGAAGGGCGTAGCCTTGATAGCTGCCACTTGTCGTGTTATCGTAAATGTGCAGTGAAAGGAACGACATGGAGGAGGAGGGAAGCGTGTAAATAGTACTGTAAGAATTATTGTTGTACGTGGTATTGACCACATATCCCGCGTTGAACGAGGCATTGGCAGGGATTTGTACAAGGGGAAGAATGAAAACATTCGACGGCTGAATCTGAATTCCGGAAGTATCGGTCGTGGAGGCGTTGATGGGTAACGGTACCGAGGACCCCGTGCTATCATTGACGTTATAACCGGTTAAAAACGTGATGGACGTCGGGTATACCGTTGTTGTCGATGTCGTGCCGTCCGTGGTGGTATAATCAAGGTACGAAGTAAATGATTGGAGTGTTCCTTGGTAGGAAAAATCTCCGTATCCCACGACCAAATTCAGAATCTCATAACCAGGGACGTTTATATACTCGGTAGGGACAATACGATAATACACGGAGCCCGTCATGTCTTGATATTGGGTGACGCTCCAATTTGCATTTTCTGTACTATACGTCATTATCGTGGTCACGCTACCGCTTCCGCTTCCGGGTGCCACAGTGGATAACTGATTGCCACTACCGTCAAAGTCATTGATAGTCAATGTGGCAGAGGTATTGTTCGTCATGGATATCGTGACGTCGGTGGCAAGAGAGGTATAACTAAAAGACGCCGTCGAATACGAATAGGTCGAATCAAACGTAATGGCCAGGGAAGGGGGTGTTCCTGCGGTGAATGTGTTGGTCGTATTGGCCGGGTACGAGGCGAGGGAGCCGTCCGTATTAAATACAAACGTGTTTGTCGACGGTGTGTTGGCGGCGTCGTTGATATTGACATTGAGGAAGTACAATTGGGGGGTATTGCCGTAGCATTCTAAAATTGTTTTGGGGACCCGGAGGGTAAGCTGTAGCACGTACGTGCTGATTAATTCGTACGACACAAATTTTTTGGCCGAGAACACCTGGTTGTGGACGATAAAAGTTCCGTTGAGAACGCCGTCAAACGTAATGTTGTACAGGGGACAGTTCTCGTAGGCCTGGGTGTAGTCGAGGGTAATTATCGCCGAGTCCGGACCCGTAATGGTGCCTTGTGTCGTGAACTGCCACACGCGCAGCAAGGAGGCCGAGGACGGAAGGGACCCCGTCACAAAATATTCCGTGGTAATGTTGGAGGACGGCGTAACAGAAACGCGTTGGAGATAGACCGCAAGGTTATTGGAAGAGATTTGGCATCCGCTCGTATCTCCCATTTTTTTTTGTTTTTCTTTATTATTGTAAATTTTTTTTAATGTATAGAATGGACGGTCCAGTTCTGGGAGGCAGATTTCCTCATTTCTTTGGCGGGCAATGTCTTCATTCCGTATGTCGCTGTCGTCACTCCTTTTGCACCCGTATCGTGCGCGTGCTTATCATCTAAAAAATTTTATATTTTCCAGGAAAGAAAGAAATAAAAATGAAATTGGCCGATTCCTCCCTGGTCCGCCTTTTTTTACCGGGTTCGAGAACGAAGTTGTGAAGTTGTAAAGCTCTATTATTGGCACACACATTATTCTTCAAGAAAGAATAATGTCCATTTTTTTTTGAATGAAATGAAGAATTAACGTCCGGTAAAAACTCGAGCGATACCGATGGTTACCAAACTAATGGAAAGGTTTTGTTGTTCAGTGCCGATAATAGTTGAAACCGATACTTCCTGTGGGCTTTCAAACATGGGATTGTTGGTAGATACACCCCCTTCAACATCGTCATGAGCAAAAGCAGGATTATCAAACTGCGTGGCCGTTTCTGTTTCTCCTTCAAAATCATCGAACCCAACTTTGTCTTCCGCCGTAGCACCCTCTTCATCCAGATCAAACGTGTCGGACGCTTGCGACGATATTTTGTAGGATTTATAAAGGAGAGCGCCCTGCATCGCCAAACCCTGAACCCCCAGAACCCCGGCGAGCATATCATTTGCAAAACTCAATCGTTCATTCCAGGTATCGGATTTCAGACCCTTGATACCACCCCCGTATTTTTCCTGGTCGTAAATAGATTTACCCATCACGTAGACGCCTCTTACTCCTAATCCGACGTTTGTTGCTGCACTGCCTGCATTGAGTGCCTTCGAGGTGATGGAAAGGGGAGCACTGGAGGGTCTTATGTCGGTGGGCTTCGCCCCTTCCATTGCTTTCGGTCCCTTTAAAAAATTCGTTGCTGAATAATAAGAGAGCCCTGCTCCAGCAAGCGCAGTCAATGCTCCAGTGACACTTTCTTCAATGGCGGATTTTCTCGCCTCGCTTCCTTTGGAACTTTGGGCGATATTGGATGAACCGACGACCACAGAATCCGTTCCTCCGGCGGTCATGGCAAGCATCGACACCACTCCAAAAATCTGGAGACCCGGGATGAAAGAAAGAATGCTAGAAGAAAGGGTAATGGTGTTTAGAATCGTTTTTATATTATTCGCTCGATTTGTTTTCGACGCGTTTAATCGAAGAGCATGAGCATGGACCATGACGTACACAATGTTATTTATCAATTAAAAAAAAAAACAAAAAGCTGTGAACAACGGGACGACGTAAAAATTTTTGGGCCTGTTATTCACAAAGGTGCGAAAAAAAATTTTATCTTTCCCAGGAAAGAAAGAAATAAAAATGAAATTGGCCGATTCCCTGGTCCGCCACTTTTTTCGGTTCCAGAACGAATTGAAGCTCTACCATTGGCGCACTGGCTATTATTCGCGCCACCGCGCCACGGACAAGCTCTCCGAGACTATCCTGGAGCTCATCGACCGCTTCATCGAGGCGTACATGGGCATCTACGGTCGTGTCTCCCTGGGAAAAGACCCTATGGTAATCCGCACCTTTACCGACAAGAATGCACCCTCCCTCCTCAAGGAACTCGTCGAGTTTCTAGGCACCCTCGACAAGCCTTTGAAGTATGAACCGTCGCTCCTTAACATTAGGGATGAGATGGTCTCTTCGCTACAACAAACTCTGTTCTTGTTTAACCTTGTGTAAGGACATCATTTGTTGATAAACGCATCCAAACGTTTCGAGTGGATGTGGAGGTTGAAGATGGGGACGGTCAAGGTGGGGGAGATACGGAGGAAAGGTTTTCCGTGGTCCCAGTAAAACTGATACTGGTTGTATTTGACGAGACATGTTTCGTTGACAAATCCCGTGGTATCACCGGATATATGCCAGGGGTCGATGCCTCCGAGGTATTGTCCCATGGCAGCAGCGTCAAAGACCATGCCACCAAAGTCGGCAAAGTGTTTGGTCACGGCGTCCAATGCAGGGTCTTCCCCCGAGGGAAAGATGGGAAAACTACGTACGAGACCGGTCGACGCTCGGATGTGTGAAAAATTTTGCATGTCGTTCTTGGAAAAATCATACTTTTGTAAAACGGTTCGTAGGACGTTGTGGCTGGGGAGGTAGACGATGCTGGCGATATTGCGGTCAAGGCAGTCAAAAGGCAGGTAGAGGTACGAGGGGTCGACACAGGGAAAAATATCGTCCACGGAATGGT
>Ga0114966_10005620_pt1 | contig 10572 bp, 17 predicted proteins | sample M_130207_XF_Meta_FD_87029 | JGI IMG/M metagenome (GOLD analysis project Ga0114966, IMG submission 87029) | Freshwater microbial communities from Lake Montjoie, Canada to study carbon cycling - M_130207_XF_MetaG | ecosystem: Environmental > Aquatic > Freshwater > Lake | place: Lake Montjoie...
CCGTTTCCGTGGCCATTCGCCGCCGGCCCTACCCGGGGGGGGTCGGGCGCGGCAGGGCCAGCGGACAAGGCCAGCGGGTAGGGTTATCCACAGGTACTGCACAGGCCAAACAACTTAACATAACGTCCGTCGTATAAAGTAGAGCCGAATCAGAGGGGGTTATCCACAGGACGCGCAACCACATCGGTCACGTTGTCCAGCGTCAGCACCCGTGCCTTGGCTGCCTCGAGCGCGTCGATCACGCTGATGCGCTCGTCCCTTACCGTCATATCAATGCGGTCACCGTACGTCCTAGGCTTGAGCTTGGACGCGATCCACTTACGCGCATCCACTTGCATCCGCTTCTGCTGCACCCAGGCAGACGCCATAGCGCCCTCTAAGCCCTCTGGCATAGGTTCGTCCGACAGTTGCAGTATCTCGTCAGCCAGCCGGTCTGCGCGGTCTTGTACGGCCTTCTCGTAGGCCGCGGCTATCTTGGCATCTTGCGCCACCATTGCATGAAAGCTGACCCACGTTGGCATATCGTCCTGGCGCAGCACCGTCGATAGCGCCTTGCCGCTGGACACCTGGCCCACGATCTCGAGCCAAACTGGATGCTCCGGCGGCCATTTCGCTGGCCGGCCCATGATTGCACCGTTTTTTGTCGTCTTTTCAGCCAAAGTCTTCATCATTACCCTCATGCGTGTGCGTAATCGTTAAGAATGTGCGCGAAAAGCGACCAACCCCCGTCGCAATCGCACCCCAACCGTCGCAACCAGAACAAACCAGTCGCAAACAGAACAGTAACCCTAAACCACCTCGATCTCCACCCGATAAACCTTCACACCAGCAGAGCGCTGGCAGTATTGCCAATCCAGGCGCTGATCCCCATCATCCACGCCAAGCCAATCAGCCACCCCATCCCTGACCGCCTTAAACGCTGCCTGCAGATTATCCCCATCCAACGGCCTGGGAGCCACCCTAGTCATCACAATCGTCACCGGCAAGGCCGGAGGTGCACCAGCCCCACAAAGTGCGTTAAACGCCTTCTGGCGCTGACTCTTTACCGTCTTTGCTTTCACAGCCCAGTGCATCCTCAAGTTTGCCATGCTAACAACCCGCATATCAATCTGCGCTTCAATCATATTTCCCCCAAACCAACCCAACCATCAAAACCATCCAAACCATCCAAACCTTACAAACTCCCCGTTTCCATGTACCGATACTTTGAACCGACTTTGTGTACCGAACCGATGGGGGTATATATACCCCATCGGTACGTTTCGGTACAGCGGGCAAGTCGGTCATCGGTACAAATCGGTACAGATCGGTACATCGGTACATGATTTCGGTACATTTTCGGTGTACCGATAGTACCGAAATCGGTACAGATCGGTACGCATCGGTACATTTTATTGGTAACTAATGTTACAGATCGGTACAATCGGTACAGTTTACGATGTAACATTATTACCATCACCTGGTTGTGTTGAAGTTTTCGGTACGGTACGGTATATGTCATTGCGGTCCAAAACCATGTTCTTTTTAACCAAAGCAAGCACAGATTCTTTGAACCGGCGCGAATTAATTCCATGCCCTTTAGCCGATTCGCGCCACTCATCGTAGTTGGCCGAAATGGCGCCGCCTTCGTGGCCATCGGTCTGTTTTTTCAGTTCTATGGTGACTAGGCAGTTAAGGCAGATCAGTTGGTTGCCGGGCAACACCGTGCGCTTTTGGATGCTGCTGACCAGGCCGCTGATGTCCACGCTGGTGAGGTACGCACCCTTAACCGGTAAATTATGCTTGTCTAAGATGGGCAGATCGACTTGGGTGATGCTAAAGTTCTTTGGCGCCGGCATCTCGGCATCCTTCATCTTTTTGGACTCAAACTGAATGGTCTTAGTGCCCGAGTCCAACTGGCAGCGGTACTCGGCATCCAGGGCGCCTTTAAGCGCTGTTGAGCCGCGGCTGCGGTCCTTGTCCATAGCGCCGCTGTGGTGGACTACCAGCACGCAGCAACGATAGTCCTGGCGCAAGTAGGTATCCAGGTGCTGAATAAAGCTATTCATGTCTTGCGTGCTGTTCTCGTCACCGCCCATGTTTCTGGCCAATGTGTCGATCACGATCATGGACGGTATCTGGCCGCACTGGGCGCTTAGTTGCTTGATTGACTCAGCTACCAGGGCAGCTTCGGTGGCATCGTAGAGTTGCGCCGCCCGGTGGCTTTTGAATAGAGGCACATCCTTGAGACTCACGCCGTTGCCCAGGGACCAAGACTTAAAGCGCCGGGCCAAACCATTGTGGCCTTCGCCTGCAATATAGAACACGGCCCCTTGCTGGACCTCGTGGCCGTGCCAGGCAGTGCCGGTGGCCACACAGCAGGCAATGTCGATAGATACAAATGATTTACCGCCGCCTGGATCACCAAACACCTGGGCCAAACTATCTGCCTCTATGTAGTCGTCCACAATCCACTTGATCTCAGTCAGTTCCAAGGCATCTGCCCGGCTAAATTCAAAAGCCAGCTTGTCTAGGACGGGACCGGCCACGCGCTCAATCTGATCCTTGACCGCCTCCAGCCCCTGCAGGCAATGCAAGTCATTAAAGTCTGTTGGCTTGTTCTCAGTCATATCTGATTCAGAAAACGATGGGTACACAATCTCGCCAAACACCAGCGCAGCCGCCGCCCGGCCTTTGGTTACCCCTGGGTTGCCCTCGGTAAACTGGTCATTGTCAGCGCCAATCACAATCCTTGAACCTGGAAACATCTCCTTGGCGCTCTTGGCCACCTTGGCTAGGTTGCCACAATCAAACGCCACCAGCACCGTATACCCCGTCGCCTCATAAATACTGGCGCAAGTTGCAAACCCCTCGCCAATAAAAATGATCTTCCTGTTACCGCGCAATTCATAGAAACCGCCCTCAATCTTGCCGCCTTTTAGGAACCGCTTGTTCCCCTCTGCGTCAATCGTCTGGTAACTCAGTATCTCGCCGGCCTGGTCAATCACCGGCACCACCAGGCGCCCAGCCCGGTCAATCTTCACCCCGTGAGGGCTTATGTGCTTACGCACCAGGTATGGGTGATCCGCGCTGGCATCTGCATAAGTGCCCACCTCATCCTCTGCCTTTTCAGCCGCCACGGCCTGCGAAGCCAACCGATCAGCATCCTTTTTGGCTTTGAGTTCCGATACCCACCTATCATGCTCAAAGCGCTCGGTAAAGTTCATTGCCCGCCCAGTGTCAGCCACCCACTTAGACTCAAACGTTGGCTCCTTCCAGCAACCGGCAATCCCCACCGGTATCTTGCCGCTGGTGTGCAAGATGTACCACCCATCCAACGCACCCTTCTTGCTTGAAACGTGCGCCACCCTATGTATCTCGCCGTCCGCAATCACCTGGTCCTTAATCAACAAGCCGTTAGCCTCACAGTGCGCCCTAAATGCAGCCTCTGGGTTCACCAGGTCTTGGCTCTCAGTTGCAGCCGCAAACCCGTTGGGGAAAATTGTTGTTAGTGATGTCATGCCTGTGCCTCCGTTAGTTCTGGCCATATTGCCGCCCAGGAACCCTGGCACAGCATCTTCCTGGTAATGCGCCCACCGCTTGCCTGCTCAACCCTTACGGCCTCCCAGGCAGACATCTCGCGCCGGCCCGTTAGACACTGGTACAGGTACTGCTCATTCATGCCGACTATTTCTGCCAGTTCTCGGCGCTCATCTGGAGTGATTGAAGTGTTCATACCAGCCGAGTCTAGCAGACTGCTATAGTGGTAGGACAGCTGCTTTTTATTAGGGAAAACCCTTAAGGGTTTTTAGTTTGCAAAAAGTAGGCACAAGTCTAGCAATTTGCTAGAATTCAGCCATGCCAACGAAATTGTTCTTGGCATCACGCCGAAAGGCCAAAGGAAACAAGATGACTAAAGTAGAAGCCCTTAACAAAGCACAAGCCGCCCGCCATGCAGCGACAGTAAAACAAGCCACGGTGGCTTTGTACGCCGTAACATTTGGCGGCAATGACAATCTTACACAAGCCGCTATGTTGGACGCTGATGTAGCAACAGAAGCTGCCCAAAAATGGGAACAAGTTGCCGCAATGCACCCAGCAACTCGCAATTCCATAATTCGTAAGCAAGCATTGCCAACTTTCATGTTTGGCTATAACAATTCCAACCCATATTTTTAATCACCAACCCACGGGGCTTCGGCCCCATCAATCCCGCAAAAGTTTTTTTAGGAGTTAAAAATGAATGCACATCAAGAAGCACGAATAGCAGCTTTTCGAGTCACCCGCGATGCGGTCACTCACGCCCAAAATTGTCTGGAATCGCGTAGTGGATGGGATGTTGAAACTCTCAGTTTTAACATCGAATGCGGCTACCCCGAAATTGAGTCGAACAAATGCGAACGTATAGCCACTGCGGTCATGCGTTCTCGCGGACTTGTAGCCTAATCACCCGCGGGGCTTCGGCCCCCACACCAAAACACTCAAAGGAAACCAACATGACAAACGCAACTCAAACCAACCGCAACATCGCAATGTATGGCTTTGCTGACATGGACGCTTACATGGAGTCTGTCAAGCGCTCGATCACCTACAAATTCACTGGTGGCCACATGATCGTTGCTGGCCTGATGTCAGACGCACAAGAGCAAATGGCCCACGATGATACTGAAGGTGCCCGTCAAACTCTCAACATTGCCAAGGCCGTGCTTTTCCAAATCATGGAAGGCACGCTGGTCGGCACCGTTGAGCGCAAGTAATCACTAACTAACCAGGGGCCACGGCCCCCCAACCAAAAGCAAACCATGAAAAAACTTTACGACATTTTATTTGCCACCGCCATCGGTGTAGCCCTTGCCGCAACCCTTGTCTATGGGTGGCCACTATGACCAAACTGACTTATTTTTGCCAAGAGCCGCGCTCGATGCAAGAACTACTGGATGAGGGATTCCAATCCCACAGTGTTTACAACGCTGTGCGCCGCGGTGAACTCAAGAATGTAAATGCCACCGACGCCTGGGACCGCAAAAAATATGGGCTTGGATTGTTTGTGTCAACGTCAGACCGACGCGCCAAGTATGACGCCAGCAGCTTAATTTCTGCCTGGAGCACACCGCTATGAAAAAGTACCAAGCACCGCGCTGCCCTGATGGCCTGTACGAATTCGTAGCTGATTGCGAAGGAGTCGAACTGGTCTGCCACCTAGAGCATACGCCCGCCGAAGTTGGTGGGTCTATGTCTCTTATCCACGATCCCACCTTCCAGGGTGCTCTAAACCTTATGAGCGCCTACTGTGAGGGGATAGACATTGCCCATCTGCTTTTGCAGTATCTGGTCAATGACATTGAAGAAGCCGCACTAACACACTTGGAGTTTGAAAAATGCAACTAGCACAAATGATTGCAGCCTTACGCGCTGCCAAAGACAACGAAACCCTGGCCAAAAATGAACGCCTGCGCTTGGAAGGATTGATCGAAGCCAAGTTTTCTAAGCCGGCCAATGGCGAGGGCACACACAACGACGAAGAGTTCAAGATTACTTGGAAGATCAACCGCACGGTGGACACCGCCAAAGTGCAAGTGTCCTGGGACTCTATGAACGCCAACGCACAGAAAGCATTTCGCTGGAAAGCTGAAGTTGACTTAGCCCAGTTGCGTGCCCTAGCCGACCTAGACCCTGGCGCCTACGCCCAGGCAGCAGCCCACATCACAAGCAAACCCGCAAAACCAACCATCGAACTGAAAGACTGATATGTCCTTTGACCTTAAATCCATTTCCAAGACTCGCCGCGTCCGCGCTCCCAAAGTTGTTGTTGTTGGCACTGGCAAGATTGGTAAGACCACCTTTGCTGCTATGGCGCCCAACGCCATCGGCATCCTTACCGAAGACGGCGCCGATGCTGTGGACGCCCAAGCATTCCCGTTGGCATCTAGCCTGCCCGAGGTCTATGCAGCCATTGACACCCTAATCAACCAGGAGCATGAGTTCCAGACATTGTTTATTGACTCGCTAGATTGGCTCGAGCCGATGGTCCAAGACTACGTCTGTAAACAAAACAACTGGAAGAACATCGAGCAGCCTGGCTTTGGCAAGGGCTATGTGGCTGCAGCCGAAGAATGGCGCAACCTACTCTCCGGCTTGGAGGTCTTACGCGCCGCCAAGAGCATGGGAATCATCTTGATTGCCCACGACAAAATCAAACGCATTGAAGACCCGTTGACTGAGGGCTACGACAGCCACGTTCTCAAGCTGCATGACCGCGCAGCCGCCCTGGTTAGCGAGTGGGCTGATGTCGTTGGATATGCAGGCTACCGCATCTTTACCAGCAAGACCGACGCAGGCTTTGGCAACAAAGAAACCAAGGCAACCACTACTGGTGAGCGCATCTTGCACGTTGAACCCCACCCGGCCCATTGCGGAGGCAACCGCTTCGGGCTATCAAATATGCCACTTGACTGGGTGGCATTCCAGGACGCGCTGACCGTAGCGCAATCCTAATCAATCAGTCCTAACCTTAACTTTTGAAAGCACTTTTATCATGGCACAGTTTGACTTTGACGCATCTACCGTAGCACCCCAAGCATCCACCAGCCCCATCCCAGCAGGCACTTACCTGGCCCAGGTCATTGAATCCGATATTAAAGACCTGGCCTCGGGCAACGGCAAAGGTATGAAGCTGACCTTTGAGATCATTGACGGACAGTACAAGGGACGCCGCATCTGGGAAAACCTTAACATCCAGCACACCAACGAAGACAGCCAGCGCATTGCACAGTCGCAACTGTCCGCGCTGTGCCACGCAGTTGGAGTTATCAAGCTGCGCGACACTGCCGCGCTACATATGAAGCCGGTGAACATTAAGGTGACCGTGCGCGAGGCAGAAGGCAAGTACCAGGCAAGCAATAATGTAAAGGGCTATGAGTCTGCCGGCCCAGTTGCGCCAATGCAATCAACCGAAGCACCTAGTGCCCCAGCCCCGGCCTCCAAAGCCCCAGCATGGGCCAAGCGAGGCTGATATGGCCGCTATCCCCACAGCAGTTGTGGACCCGGTGGCCGACGCTATCTTTGCCCATTACAAGGCAAAGTATGGCGCCGAGACACCGAGGCCGTACCTTGGCGCCAGTGCAATCGGCAAGCCCTGCCTTCGCCAGCACTGGTACTCTTTTCGCTGGTCCAAGCCAGCCGAATTTTCTGGCCGCTTGTACCGAGTGTTTCAGTCTGGCCACTTGCAAGAGCCCAGGGTTTACGCCGACCTCAAAGCCATTGGCTGCACGGTCTATGACACTGACCCTGCTACCGGCAAACAGTTTGGTTGGAGCGAGGGATCGACTAACGATCACTTTAGAGGTAACGCCGACGGTATTGTGTTGGGCCTGCCCCAGGCACCAAAAACGCCGCACATCTTGGAGATCAAGACCGCATCGGACAAGTATTTCCGTGAGATGGAGAAATCAGGAGTAAAGAAAGCCAAACCCGAGCACTGGGCGCAAATGCAAATGTACATGAAATGGTCTATTGACCAGTTCAAGGAAGACGGCTGCACTAGGGCCATCTATATTGTGGTCAACAAGGACAACGACGACATTTACACCGAGCGCTTGGAGTTTGACAAGGAAGAGGCTCAAGGCATCATTGACAAGGCACTGGCCATCATTGCAGCTACCGAGCCTCCGGTGGGTATCAGCACCGACCCTTCCTGGTATGAGTGCAAGTTTTGCGACTACCACAGCATTTGCCACGGCACTGACGTACCAGCCCCAACTTGCCGGTCTTGCGCCCATGCAACTGCCGAAATGGAAGGAGCCTCTGGCCGCTGGAGTTGCGCCGCGCACAGCAAAGACTTACCCGCGGTCAAGCAGCGCAATGGCTGTGATAGCCACCGCTACGTACCCATCTTGCTGGCTAAGACCGCCCACCCGGTGGATATGGTTGGTGACGCTGTGGTCTACCAGATGGGCGACAAGCAGTTCATTAACGGTAACCCCAGCATCAACCCTGGTCATCTTGCAAGCGCCGAGATTCATGCCTGCAAGGACAAGATCATGCTGGTCAATGAGATGGCCACAGAATTACGCAAACAATGGGAAGGAAAATTTGTATGACAACCCCACCGATCCAGGACATTACCCTGCGAGACTTTTTGGCAGCAGCAGCCTTAACCGGTTTGCTGGCTAATGGAAAGCAAGGACCAAAACTTGTGGTCTACGCTTATGAGATAGCCAATGCCATGCTGGAGGAGCGCAAAAATGATCCTGCGTGATTACCAGGCACGCTCGGTCACCGACTTGTTTGCCTGGTGGACCAAGCACCAGGAGGCAACCGACATACCGCTTTTGGTGCTGCCAACTGCCGCAGGCAAGTCGGTAATCTGCGCCGAGATTGTGCGCCAGATGTGGGAGCAGTGGCCAGACTATCGCCCCCGCACTGTGGTGCTGGTGCCCAGCAAAGAGTTGGCCGAGCAAAACGCTGCCAAGTTGACCGCGTTGCTGCCGGCCAACATTCACGTTGGCTTTGTGAGCGCCAGCCTGGGCAAGAAACAACACCAGGCCGATGTAATTGTGGCCACTATTGGTAGCATCCACAAGTCGGCGCATTTGCTGGGTGACATCAAGGCCGTGATCATTGACGAAGCGCACCTGGTAAATAACAAAGCATCGGACGCCGGGATGTACCGGACTTTTCTGGCCAAGCTGGGCGAGATATGCCAGTTCCGCACGGTGGGCATGACGGCCACCCCGTTTAGGGGCAACCAGGTCTGGCTGACCGACGGCGACAATCCATTGTTTACCGGCATCGCCAGCCGAGTCACCATGCAAGAATTGTTGGACCAGAAGTTTATTGCCCCGCTGATACCTCCGGTCCAGAAAATGACAACTCGCATTGACGCCAGCCAAGTAGGCATTGCTAATGGTGATTACAAGGTTGGAGAACTTTCCGTGCTGGTAGACGGTTACCTGGACAAGGTTGCCCGCGAGTCAGTCCACTTGGCTGCAGCCCGCCACAAGTGGATTGCCTTCACCCCTAGCGTGGACAATGCCGAGCGCCTGGCTGACAAGCTGTGCGACCTTGGCATTGCCAGCGAGGTTGTTTGCGGTGAAACGCCAAAGCAGCAACGTGAGCAGTACATCCGCGAGTTCCGAGCCGGTGAAATACAGTGCTTGGTTACCGTGCTGGCTTTGTCGGTAGGGTTTGATGTGCCAGACGTTGACTGCATTATTTGGTGCCGGCCAACCAAGTCGCCGGTTTTGTACGTCCAGGGCATGGGCCGAGGGACCAGGATTGCCGAAGGTAAGACCGATTGCCTGGTGCTGGACTTCACCGATACCGTCGAACGCCTGGGCCCGGTGGACGCCATCAAGGGACGCGCCAAACGGGCCACAGGGCCACAGGAAGCGCCCTATAGCATTTGCCCTGGCTGCGGAGAACGCAACGTCCCTGCTGCCCTTGTTTGCGTGTTCTGTGGGGAAGTTATAAGGGAAGAAGTTCAGGCGCCCAAGGATGCCAAGGTATCTTATGCAGCGCTGCTGTCAGCCCAGCGTGAGCAGGAAGTTACTTGGCACGACATCAGCAGGGTTGAGTACAAGCTGCACCGCAAAGAGGGTAAGCCAGACAGTGTAAGAGTTGATTATTACGACGGGTTTATGCGAGTGGCCAGCGAATGGGTGTGCTTTAACCATACGGGTTACGCCAGGCAAAAGGCAGAAAGCTGGTGGCTTAACCGTGAGCCAGTGCATTACCCAACTAGTGTAGAAAGAATACTAAATTGGCTCCAAGACCACCAAATTATTGAACCCACCCAAATTGCAACGCGCCAAAACGGCAAATTTACGGAGATCACGCACTATGAATTTAATCGAACTAAACGCAATCAAGAATCACTTGAAACAACAGCTACTGAAACTTGAACATATCAAAGTGTCTTGTATGCATTGCAACAAATTTAACAATGGAAATTGTCAGCAATTTAAGGCAAGACCACCAGAGGATTGGATTCACGGCACGGTTGACTGTGAGTATTGGACCTGGGACGAAATCCCTTTTTAAGGACAAATTATGAAATTTTTAAAGTTTTTGAAGGACTACTACCGCGAATTGACGCCAGCAGAGGTCATCCAGCGAGAGCTTGCTTGTGCCCATTTAGACCGTCTTGAGGCCGAGGCAGCAGTCGAATACGCAAAGGCAGTCCTCGATATGAATATGACCCGCATAGAGCGTTTGAATACACGTTTAGGAGAGTACAAATGAACTGCTGTGACGCTAATGGAAACTGCACACAAGGGCGTAACTGCCCTATCAGAAGGCAGCGCATGGAGGCCACAAACAAGGCATACGCCAAACATGGCAGGGTTGTTGACACTGACCCCTATGAAGACACACTTGGCACTGTTAAGGCGCTGCTTGCTGTGATAGTTGTGACCGCAGCAATGACGCTGATTGCTTACTTTATTTGGGGGAAGTGATGAACATGATGACACCGTGGTTCCCATCGCACATCAAGCCTGTTCACGCAGGGGTGTATGAAGTGCGAACACCAAACAACGAGCAGAATAAATATTGCTACCACGACCATCGTGGATGGCGACTATGTAGTGATCG
>Ga0114966_10005621_pt1 | contig 10571 bp, 4 predicted proteins | sample M_130207_XF_Meta_FD_87029 | JGI IMG/M metagenome (GOLD analysis project Ga0114966, IMG submission 87029) | Freshwater microbial communities from Lake Montjoie, Canada to study carbon cycling - M_130207_XF_MetaG | ecosystem: Environmental > Aquatic > Freshwater > Lake | place: Lake Montjoie...
ATCGTCGATGCCAAAGGAAACGCCGAGGCCGCGTGGTAGCAGGCGAGCGGCAGAAAGAGTGACTTCGTCAATACCCCGCGCGGTCCGTGATGAGACATCTGAGCGGGGTGGCATAAGCCCCCTAGTTCTTCTGCGTAAGCCCGTTTTCCACGAACCGGGGGGGGCTTACGCCGCCCCGCTCGGAAGACTCTAGAAGGGCTGACGCCCAAGAGTTGAGCTTCGGTTGCGGCCACTGACAACTCAGGCGATCAGCTCACCGATCGGGCGGATGCCGGGGTCGAGGATTGGCAATCGGCGACCGGTCACGTCGCTGATCGACGGGTCTTCGCCCAGGCCGAGTGAGTGGTAGAGCGTGGCAAGGACTTGCTGGTAGTGGATCGGCCGGTCCAACACGTCGCTACCCAACTTGTCGGTCGCGCCGAGAACCTGTCCGACTTTCAAGCCACCGCCGCTGAGCAGCGCGTGGCCGACGCGAGGCCAATGATCGCGACCGGCATCTTTGTTGATCTTCGGTGTCCGACCGAACTCGCCCCAGACGCAAACCGTCACGTCACGGTCGAGGCCCCGGTCGTAGATGTCGTTCACCAGCGCCGAGACCCCCTTGTCGAACAGCGGCAGATGGTCTCGCAGGTGTTTGAAGTTGTTGCCGTGCGTGTCCCAAAAACCGTAAGCAACCGTGACGCAACGCACGCCCGCTTCGACGAGTCGCCGCGCCGCAAGCAATTGATCGTTCCACATCGGCGCTCCGTCACCGAGATGCTTCGATGAGCCGACACCGTAGCGCTCGCGCAGTCGCGGGTCTTCCTTCGTCACGTCGAGGGCATTCACCAGACGACTCGACGTGAGGACATCGAACGCTTTCTCGTAGCTCGAATCCATGTTCCGCACCGGACTGGCATCGGCCTCACGCCGAAAGCGATCCATCGCGGTGAGCAGTCGCCGCCGGTGATCGAGTTGCTGTGGCTCGACGAACCGCAGCTTCATGCTCGCGAGGTCTTCGCCGTCTGCTTGGACCGCGCGATGCGCCGGCCCCAGCACTCCCGACAGCGGGCTGTTGTACGGACGGTGCTGCATCGTCGGGAACAAATCGACGAACGCGGGAACCGACGAGTCGGTCTGCCCCAGCTTGTGCGAGACGATCGAGCCGAAGTTTGGCTTCCCGTCGCGCTGACTCTCGTTCATCGGATGGCCGGTCAGATTTTGAAAGCTGCTGTGTTCATCCCGCAGCCCGACCAGCGACCTCACGACCGACCAGCGATGCGCACACTGTGCGGTGAGCGGCAGCAATTCGCCCACCTGACAGCCCGGGACGCTGGTCTCGATTCCAGTGAACTCGCCCCGAATTTCAGTAGGAGCATCCGGCTTCAGGTCGAACGTGTCCTGATGTGCCAGTCCACCGGTGAGGTAGACCATGATGACCGACTTCGCCTGCGAACTGCTTCTCCCCGTCGACTGCTCGGCTCGGAGCACGTCCGCCAGTGATAGCCCTCCCACGGCGAGTGACCCGATTTGCAGAAACGTGCGCCGAGACTGTCCGTCACAGCAATGAACCGAAGAACCGGGAAGCGTCAGCATGGCGAGGCTCGGTCGAGGAAACTGGGCGGGATCAAGGTGGCGCGGAGGCAGGGAGGGCGGCGAGATGCTACTCGCTCAGATGGCGGCTGTCAGCGTCGTTGATTGACGTGACCGACAGAAGTCGGATCTGCCATCCAATTACGGTGGGGCAAGCTCGCTTCGAGCGGCGGCCCACCAGGATGTGTAGACGTTTACATGGTGGGCCGCCGCTCGAAGCGAGCTTGTCCCACCCCACGCCGACTTTTGTTCGGTCACGTCGTGGATTGGCATCCAGAACCGCGGCAACGCTGGTTGTCGCGACCGCAATGAGTCTCTTTCGTGATCGACCACGGGCAGGTTACAAGTTGACTCCAAGTTCGCGTCCAGCGGTTCTTAGGATTCAAACGTACTCGTCACGTTTAACCGCCTGTTAAAAAACGTAGGGTAAGCGTCTCGCTTGCCCGTAAGTGCCGTTGAAAAAGGGGCAAGCCTGAGGCTTACCCGACGTTTTTCAATGGGAGATCAACCACCCCACGCACGCGGACTGTTCTCAAACAAACACATCAGTCGCAGGATGACTCCCCGATGGAACAGACTCCCCAATCGAACGCGCCGCGCAACCTGTGGCTCGTTGCGGCGCTGTTGACTGGCATCGCGGCAGCATTGCTCGTGGCCTTTTTCGTCATTGTGAGAGGTTTCGATCCGCAGCCGGGGTCACCGAAAGGCGGCTCCGGCGGAACCACTGCGGCGGCGAAGAAACTGACGCGGGAGGCGACACTCAAACTGCTCGATCAGCGAGATCGAGCGGTCGCCCACTTGGAGAACCACGAGTTCGACCAGGCCGAGGCATTGCTGTTGCAGATCATCGCTGAGGTTCCGAACGATCCGTTTGGCCCTCGCAACTTGACCATTTGTCGCGAGCTGTGGCTCGGTGTCATCGACGCGACGCGCGAACCGGCTCGGCAGGCCGAAATGCTCTCCAAGGCGCGCGAAGCATTGGAACTGTTGGCCAAGGTCGAGCCGAACTTGCACGTGCTGCATGTGCTCGACGCCCGCATCTCGATCCGCGCCGGTGAGATCGACAACGCGGCGTTTGCGTTGAGGCGCGCGAGTGAACTCGCACCGAAGTCGGCTGCGGTTTGGTACGACCTGTACTCGTTGAAACCTGCCGCACCGGGTGAGTCTCCGTCCGCCGAGACCGTGGCGGCGTTAAGAAAAGTCTATGAGCTGGAGCCGGACAATTTGTTCGTCCTCAAAGACCTGTTGCCGCTGCTCGTGCAGTTGAAAGACCCGACATTCGCTGAAACGGCAGAGAATGCCAAAGAGACACTGCAGCCGTTTGCCGACATCATCAAGACGCACGCACGCGTGAACGTGCTCGACCTGCTCGATGTCGTGGCGAAGGCGGCCCGCGAAGGGAACTGGTCGCTGGCGACCGGCCGCACGATGGCGATCCGCAACGTGATGGTGTCCGAGTCCGCGCGGGACGACCGCTACGTGAAACTCGATTCGCTGGAGTACGTCCTGCAGGATTTCGGCCCGGCGTTTTATGAACGGGCAGGGATGCCGGTGGCGTCCGGTGGTGAAGGGATTCCCGTTTCGTTCGCGCTCGCTCCGCAGGACCAGCAGCCCGCGCTGCCGTCCGGCGCGCGAGACCTCGCCGCGATTGATCTCGATCTCGACGGCCGCATCGACGGCGTGACGTTGCACGAGGATCGCATCGTCGCGGTGATGCCGTTCAGTCCGAAGAACGCTGATGAGAAAGTGTCGCTCGTCAACGCTGCGATCTCGGGCGACTATCGCGGACTGCTCGCGGTGGACCTCGACGATGATGTCGATGCGAAATTGAAGGACCGACCCAAAGATGCCGCCGGATGTTTGTTGGCTGATCCTGATCTGATCGTGTTCGGTCCGGCAGGACTGAAGCTGTTCGAGAACCGCGTCTCGAAAGAAGGCCAGCGCGAGTTCATCGAGAAGCAGGTCGGTGATGCCCTCGATTCCCTGCGCGATGTCGTAGATGTCGTTCCGGCGGACCTCGATCTCGACGGCGATCTCGACTTTTTCACCATCGCCGCTGATGGCATCCGACTCTGGTCGAACCGCAGCAACTGGACGTTTGAAGAGATCACCTCGCGGTCCAAACTGCCTCCCGCCGACTTCGCCCCGTCGGCGGCGGTCGTCTGCGATTGGGACAAGGACACGGACCTCGACATTCTCGTCTCTGGAATTCTCCATGTCGGAGTCCTCGAGAACCTGCGGCACGGCCGCTTTCGTTGGCGTGAGTTGGATGAAAGCTTTATCCCCCTCACACGCGCTTCGACACTATTGGTCGAACAGCTCGATGACAACGGTTCGTGGGATGTGATCAACGCCGGATCGAATGGATTGGGGATCGTCCTGACGGAGATCACTGCGGGGGGAGTTGTCTCCGTCAAGCGAACATTCAAACTCACCAACGAAGCTGCCTACAAAGTCGTTGCGCTCGATTACAACAACGATGGCTTCCGGGATTTGATGCAGTTGGGTCACGCCGAAACGTTGCTCTGGACGGGAGCAAGAGACGGTACGTTCGTCGCGGCGGAAGTGGGATACCCAGCGAAGCCGAGCTGGGTGGCAGGACACGCAGTCGCCGATTTTGATCGTGATGGCGATGAAGACCTTCTCGTTTCTGGAGAAGATTTGGTTGTGTGGCTTTCCAACAACGGAGGCAACGCGAACGGCTGGCTCGACGTGTCGCTGCTCGCTCAACAGATCAAGCCGAACGAACAGAACTACAGCAAGCGGGTCAATCACGCGGGGATCGGCAGCACGATTGAATTGAAAGCCGGCTCGAAACATCAATCTCAAGTCGTCACGGGACCGATCACGCACTTTGGCCTCGGCCCGCAAAAGAAGGCGGATGTCGTGCGAGTCATCTGGACCAACGGCGTCCCGCGCAACCTGATCGATCCCGAACCGAACCTGCACGTCTGCGAAGAGCAGAAGCTCGTCGGGTCGTGCCCGTACCTCTACACATGGGACGGCGAGCAATTTGTGTTCGTCACCGACCTCTTGTGGAACTCACCCATCGGTTTGAAGTTTGCCGAGACTGTCGTCGCACCGTGGCGCGAGTGGGAGTACCTCAAGATCGACGGCAGCAAGCTGAAGCCGAAGAATGGCGAGTACCTGCTGCACATCACCGAGGAGCTGTGGGAAGCGGGCTACTTCGACCAAGTGAAGTTGTTCGCGATCGACCACCCAGCGGAGACGGACATCTACACGAACGAGAAGGTCGGCCCGGCCTCAATGGCTGAACACAAGCTGCACACGGTTCGCTCGCCACGCATCCCGGTCGCCGCGAAGGACACTCACGGGCGTGATGTGCTTGAACAAGTGAAGGCTCGTGACGGCATCTACACCAAGACCTATGACCGCAAGCTGGCACAGGGACTGACGACGGATCACTTCTTGGAACTGGACCTCGGGCCGTGGGTGGTTGAGGGGCGAGGGTTGAGTGTTGAGGGTCAAAAGACAGACAAACCTTCGGCAACCAATCCCGCAAACTCTTCAACCCTCACCCCTCAACCCTCGACCATCAACCTGTTCCTCACCGGCTGGATCTATCCCACAAGCACCTCGCTGAACGTGCAGTTCTCGCAGAACCCGGATGGACCGCAGCCGCGACCACCCGCACTCCACGCGATCGATGCGAACGGCGAGTGGCGCGAGGTCCGTCCGTTCATGGGCTTCCCCGGCGGCAAGACGAAGACGATTGCGATCGACATCTCGGACGTGTTCGCTCCCGGCTCGACCGATCACCGCTTACGCATCGTCACAAACATGGAGTTCTATTGGGACGCCGCCTTCTTCACGGTGAATGAAGCTCCCGTCGAAGTCCGTCAGACCGAACTGTTGCTTGTCCGCGGGGACCTGCACGACCGCGGAGGGATCTCATTCCGCGAGTACGATGCCGGAAACGGTCCCGAATACTTCCATCACAACCGCCTCGTTCCCGGCCTGCACTGGCCACCGATGGCGGGATCGTTCACCCGGTTTGGCGACGTTCGCGAACTGCTAACGGAGCGAGACGACAAGTTGCTCGTTCTTGGCTGCAACGACGAAATGTCACTCGCGTTCGCCGAACCTTCCGAGCCGCTGCCCGCCGGTTGGGTGCGCGACTTCGTGATCTACAACGTCGGCTGGGACAAAGACAGCGACATGAACACCGTCTACGGCGAGTCCGTCGAACCGCTGCCGTTTCGCGACATGACCGTCTATGCACATCACGACAGTGAGCCAAGACCACCCGACGACGAGTACGTCCGCTATCTCAAGAAATACCAGACGAGAACACAGTCGCGCCCTCGATTTTGGAACGAGGTGCGACAGCGTTCCGTGGCTGATTGACCGAACCAATAGAGCCGCGCTAAACTCGCCAGCACTCGATGTTGCCCTTTCCTGACGGAGTTATTTCATGTCGTCGCCATCTCCCACATCGGGATCACCCGCTCCCGTCCGTCACGTTGTGAAGCTTGCCGTTGGTCCGCGACTTCGAATTTTGATGTGGGTCCTGTTCGCCGTGATTGCGTTACTCGGGGCGAACTCGACGTACCTAGCTGCCGTCACTTTTCATAGCTGGTTCGACGGGCGGACGTATGAGAACTGGTTCTACATGCTGATGTTTGCCGGGCACTTGGTGCTGGGGCTGGTGCTCGTCGTGCCGTTCATCGTGTTCATTGGCATTCATTTGCTGAACACGCGGATGAGGAAGAACAAGCGGGCGATTCGCGTTGGTTATGCGTTGCTCATCGCGTCGATCGTGCTGCTCGTCAGCGGGCTGATGTTGATGCGCGTCGATCTCGGCGGGAAAGGGTCTTCGGCGCTGGTCATCAAGGACGCGGCGACGCGCTCGATTGTTTATTGGTCTCACATTGGAGCGCCGCTGTTTTGCGTCTGGCTCTACTGGCTGCATCGACTGGCCGGGCCGAAGATCAAGTGGAAGCTGGGACTGGGCTACGCGGGCTTGGTCGGAGTGGCGACGGCCGGGTTGATCGCGTTGCACAACCAAGACCCGCGCGGCTGGAATCAGGCCGGGCCGAAGGAGGGAGCCGACAAATACTTCTTCCCTTCGCTGGCTCGCACCAAGACGGGCAACTTCATCCCGGCGAAGGCTCTGATGAACGACGACTACTGTTTGAAGTGTCATCAGGACGCTTACAAAGGTTGGTATCACTCGTCACATCACATGAGTTCCTTCAACAACCCGGCCTATCTGGCGAGCGTGCGCGAGACGCGCGAGGTCTCGCTCAAGCGTGACGGAGACGTGCGCGGGTCGCGGTTCTGCGCGGGCTGTCACGATCCGGTCCCCTTCTTCAGCGGTGCCTTCGACGATCCGAAGTTCGATGACGTGAATCACCCGACTTCGCAAGCAGGGATCACCTGCACGAGTTGCCACGCGATCACACACGTCAACAGCACGAAGGGGAACGCCGACTTCACCATCGAAGAACCCGAACACTATCCATTCGCGTACAGCGACAACGCGCTGCTGCAATGGGCGAACAATCAACTCATCAAAGCCAAGCCCGCGATGCACAAGAAAACCTTTTTGAAGGAATTTCATAAGTCCGCCGAGTTCTGTTCGACCTGCCACAAGGTTCATCTCCCCGAGGCACTCAATCACTACAAAGAGTTCCTGCGCGGACAGAACCATTACGACACCTACCTGCTCAGCGGCGTTTCGGGACACGGGGCACGCAGCTTCTATTACCCTGACAAGGCGGTCCAGAACTGTGCGGGTTGTCACATGCCGCTCAAGGAGTCAGACGACTTCGGCGCGAAGTTGTTTGGCGACGCGAAGAAGCCCAGCATCCACAGCCACGCCTTTCCAGCGGCCAACACCGGACTGGCGTGGCTCAAGGAGACGCCGCCCGATGTCATCAAGGCGCATCAAGAGTTCATGCAGGGCAAGCTGCGCGTGGACATCTTCGGCGTGAAGGAAGGGGGCGAGATCAACGGCAAGTTGCACGCACCGCTGCGTCCCGAAGTCCCGAAGCTCAAGCGAGGCGAGACGTACTTGCTGGAGTCGGTCGTACGGACGCTGAAGATGGGGCACCCGTTCACGCAGGGGACCGCCGATTCCAACGAAGTCTGGCTCGACGTGACCGTGACCAGCGGCGGCAAGGTGATCGGTCGGAGCGGGGGCATCGACGGTGAGACCTCGGTCGATCCGTGGTCGCACTTCATCAACATCTTCATGCTCGACAAGGACGGTGGCCGCATCGACCGCCGCAACCCGCAGGACATTTTCGTCGCCCTCTACAACAACCAGATTCCCCCGGGTGCAGCGGCCACGGTTCACTACAGCCTGCCGATCCCCGTCGACATCACCGAGCCGGTCACAGTCGAATTGAAGCTCCAGTACCGCAAGTTCGACAAGATTTACATGGACTTCGTGACGAACAAAGCCAAGCCGGGCGACAAGCCGATTCGAGGCCACACGCCGGGCCAGCCGTATCCGAACGAGCTGCCGATCACCACGCTGGCCTCGGACAAAATCACGTTCCCCGTTGAAGGAATCGACACGCCGGTCGAGAACGCGAAAGTCGAAGCCCCCGTCTGGCAGCGGTGGAACGACTACGGCATCGGCCTCCACCTGAAGGGCAAGGCCGAGATGCGTCAGGCGGAACATGCATTCAAGCAACTCGAAGAGTTGAAGACAGCAAAGCGTTACGACGGGCCGCTGAATCTCGCGCGAGTCTATCTCGACGAAGGACGACTCGACGACGCGACGGCCGCCATCGCACGGGCGTCCGAGTACACCGATCCCCCCGCGCCGCCGTGGACCATCGCGTGGCTGTCCGGTCGCATTAACCTCCAACAAGGACGAGTCGAAGAGGCCGAAGCCAACTTCCGTTCCGTGCTGGGTGACACCGACAAGTCGATGCGCGACCGAGGCTTCGACTTCAGCCTCGACTATGAAGTGGTGAACCTGCTCGGCCAGACGCTGTACGAGCGAGCCAAACAAATCCGCGATCCGGCCCTCAAGCTCCAGCGTGAAGACCTACTCACGCAAGCCACCTCGCAGTTCCAGAAGACGCTGCGATTGGACTCGGAAAACGTGGCCGCTCACTACGGCCTCAGCCAGCTCTATCAAGAACTCGGCGATCCAAAGCTGGCCTCACACCATCAAAAGCAACACGCCAAATACAAACCGGACGACAACGCCCGCGACGTGGCCCATGAAAAAGCGAAGGTCAAATACCCCGCCGCCGCCAGGGCATCTGAACCACTCGTCATCTACCCACTCGCCAGACCCGGAGCGCCGGGACTGACAGTCGCACAACAACCACGCGTTGGTGAACCGACCAAGTCCGGAGACGATTGAGTACAAGGAAGTAAGAGTGAACCACGTCGATGCATGTTCCCCTCGGTCTCTCAGTCTCTTCCGAGTCATCCTGTTAGGAGAGTCGATATGACAGCCAATCCCGAACACCTACTTGAGCAAGCACTCGGTCTTCCCGAGCAAGACCGTAGCGAGGTGATTCTCAGCCTCTTGGAAGCGCTGGATGAGGATGACGACATTACTGACGCGGAGTTGCTCGAAGAATTAGAGCACCGGATGAAAGACGGCTTCGAGGATTCCGTGAGCTGGACCGAGGTTCGTCAAACTCAGTAGGAGCCGTCTTAGAGAATCTGATTTCCCAACGTCGAGCCATCCTCGAGTACCACTCGACTTTGCGTCACTATGACCGAATAACATCACGACTGGGAGACCGATTTGTCGCGGCGATGGATGCTGCCGCCCGACGCATCCTGTCGGATCCCATGTCACACGCAGTGGCTCTCGGACAGTTTCGGCAAGTTCGAGTGAAGAGCTTTCCTTACGCCCTGTTTTTCTGTGTGCTCAGCAACGAGAACGTGGGTGTGATTGCCGTCGCTCACACCAGCCGCCGCCCCGGCTACTGGCGTCATCGCCGATTTGGAATGAAATAGCGGACAGAGCCGGATTGGGTTCACAGCATCGAGTCATCCGTGGAGGCGTACCGCACTCCATCGAAGAAATTGGAGAGAGAGAAACAAATGAATGAGCCGCAGGGTGAAGTAGAACGGGATGATGCGATTGTCGGACAGGCGTTTGTCTGGTCAGGTGGGTTGTTGCTCGTGTTGATTGCGATTGGCGTGGGTGTCGCGCTGTGGATGCGAGGTCAGAAGCCGGTCGTGGTCGAGGTGAAGACGGAGCTGGATAAGCCGAAGGTCCGTGAGACGCGCGTGGCCGAAGTTCCGGCGATGCCGTTCACAGACATCACCGCGTCGGCGGGAATCACGTTCGTTCACGAGAGCGGTTCGGCCGGTGAGAAACTGCTGCCCGAGACGATGGGGGGCGGGTGTGCGTTCCTCGATTACGACGGCGACGGCGACCAAGATATTTTACTGGTGAACTCGTGCCGGTGGACTTGGGACATGCGCCCAGTCGAGGCCCCGCCGACGATGGCGCTCTATCGCAACGAGGGTGACTGCAAGTTTGTCGAAGTGACGCGCGAGGTCGGGCTGAACGTGACGATGTATGGTCAGGGCGTGGCCGTCGGCGATTACGACAGCGATGGTGATGTCGATCTGTTTGTCTCGGCAGTGGGTCCGAACAAGGCTGAGGGTGAGAAGCTTAACACCGAACAAGGGACCGGGCCGAACAGGCTGTTCCGCAACGACGGCGGTAAGTTCGTCGATGCCACGGCCGAGGCTGGGGTCGCCGGGTGCGAGGACGATTGGGGGACGAGCTGCGGATTCCTCGATTACGACAACGACGGAGACCTCGATCTGTTCGTGGCCAACTATGTGAAGTGGACGCGCGCGTTCGACAAGGCTCAGCCGTTCACACTGACCGGTGGTGAACGAGCGTATGGTCGGCCACAAGATTTTCCCGGCACGTTCCCGTACCTCTATCGCAACGACGGCGGCGGGAAGTTCACTGAGGTCGGCAAGTCGGCCGGTTTGCAGATCGCCAATCCCGCACGCAAAGACATCGCGATGGCCAAGTC
>Ga0114966_10005622_pt1 | contig 10568 bp, 5 predicted proteins | sample M_130207_XF_Meta_FD_87029 | JGI IMG/M metagenome (GOLD analysis project Ga0114966, IMG submission 87029) | Freshwater microbial communities from Lake Montjoie, Canada to study carbon cycling - M_130207_XF_MetaG | ecosystem: Environmental > Aquatic > Freshwater > Lake | place: Lake Montjoie...
ATATTTACAAATTGGTTTCCGTTCATCACGTGGCAACAGACAAAAAGGAAGCTGTAAAAATGGCTATAATGGCGGGCATCGATATGAGTATGACTCCCAACGATTTTCAGTTTAATGAATTGTTGTTAGAATTGGTGAATGAAGGTGGTGTTCCATTAAGTCGTATTGATGAAGCGGTAACGCGCATCTTAAAATTGAAAAAAGATTTGGGTCTTTTTAATCAACCATTTTACCCATTATCGATGTATCCCAAGTTTGGGTCTCTGGAGTTTTCTGATGTCAGCTATAAAGCGGCATGTGAATCAGTGACATTGCTTAAAAATAAAGATGGCTTATTGCCCTTGGAAAACAAGGAGGAGAAAATATTTGTATGCGGACCCGCAGCCAATAGTCTCAATTTACTTAATGGAGCTTGGACGCATACCTGGCAAGGTGTAGATGCAACGTATAACACAAAAAACAAAAAGACAATACTGGAGTCATTAATATCAAATTACAGTAAGAAAGGTGTTTCATATAGTTTGGGTGCTTCTCTCGATTCTTTGGGAGATATGAATGTAATTATAAGTGAAGCCAAAAGTTCCGATAAAATAATCATCTGTCTGGGTGAGAAGCCGTGTACAGAAATCCCTGGAAATATTGACGAACTTGAATTATCAGATGCACAGAAGCAATTGGTTCTTGCATTAGCAACGCTTAAAAAACCGATTATACTAGTTTGTTGCTTTAATCGCCCTCGTATTATTCATGATATTGTAGAGAAAGTTGATGCAATATTATATGGTTATTTACCCGGAGACGAAGGGGGTAGAGCCATTGCTGATTGTATCGTAGGTAAAGTTAATCCAAGTGGCAGGTTACCGTTTACTTATCCAATGGCATCCAATGCAATAGTACATTACGACCACAAAGCCTCCGAAGATCAGGATAATGACTTCTCTCAAAATGCCTACCGGCCTGAGTTTGATTTTGGATTTGGACTATCTTATACTCAATTCCAATATTCATCGTTCAAGTTTTCGGATACGATATTAAACAATACCGATTCTATTGTGTTGAATTTTTCAATCACTAATAGCGGAAGCAAAAACGGGATGGAAGTAGCGCAGCTATATTATAAGGATATGGTAGCATCTATCACGCCATCCGTGAAAAAGCTAACTAACTTTCAGAAAATTGCATTAAATCCAGGGGAGACAAAAGAGCTTCGTTTTATAATGCATAAAGAAGATTTTTCGTTCATTGATAAAAACTTAAAGCGTATTACTGAACCGGGAGCTATTGAAATTCAATTGTCAAATCAAAAAAAAGTAATTTATGTCAGGTAAAATAATTTTCACAAGTTTGTTTTTTTGTTTGGCTGCCTGTTTGTTTTCCTGCAAGCAATCGGATCCATTGCCTATTCCAACACCTGTAGAAACTGGCGACATCTTCTTTTCAGGATATTACTGGAACATTAAAAACAGTAATGGAACGCAAGTTGGTCCAGGACCCAACCGCTTCGCAAATTCGTCTAGTAATATTTGGCTCGATTCAAATAATTACTTGCATTTAAAAATTACCAAGAGCAATAACATATGGAGTTGTGCTGAATTAATTTCCGTAAAAGAATTCGGCTATGGGCGATATATTTTTACCACCGGTAGTGACTTAACCACTTTAAATGAGAAAGTGGTTTTCGGATTGTTTTCATGGGACGACTATTCCTTTCAAAAGCAAGCCAATAGCGAAGTAGATATCGAATTTGCTCGTTGGAATAATGCATCGGATTCGCTTTTATTAACGTACAGCGCACAGCCGGTTTGGTTTGATAATGCTGCACCCTATCCTGAGCGAACGCGCAAGCCACAGATGCAGGTTAGCAAACTAAAAGGGCCATGCACTCACATGTTCAAATGGTCGTCGGGTAAAATTTTATGGGAAACCTATGAAGGAAATACCTATCCAGGAAATAACCTTTTGGCTACGTGGTCATTCGACAGCACCAATGTTGCAAGACGCAAACTTGAAGGTGGCTTGACTTCAGATGCAATAGTGGTGCCTGCCCCAAGCGACAGTACGAATGTTCGATTTAATTTATGGCTTTTAAATGGAATAGCACCTTCTGATAATAAAGAAGTAGAGGTTGTCATTAAGTCATTCAAATTTTTACCATTTTAATCATTCAAATAACATAAAATTTTATTTTTTATTAATTTTACCGCCAGTTTCAAACCTTTTTATCGTCTAATTTTATAATTTTCAAACTTTATTAACCTATTCCCATGACAAAGAAAATTTCTACATTACTTTTAAGCATTATTTTTTATGCCTACAGCTATGCTCAGGTAGCTGTAAACTTGCCGATTAATTTCGACAGTACCAACGTTAATTACAATCTCGGAGATTTCGGTGGAAACGCTAGTGCCATTGTAACCGACCCTGTTGTAAGTTCGAATAAAGTCGCCCAAATAACGAAAAGCAACACCGCTGAAACCTGGGCAGGAACTACGTTAGGCACTTCAGGCTTAGCTACCGCTATTCCTTTTACAGCCTCTCTTACAAAAATCACCATGCGTGTTTATTCTCCTGATGCGAACATTCCAGTTCGTATGAAAGTAGAGGATGCAACAAATGGAGCAATCAGTGTTGAAACAGAAGCGCGTACCACCTTATCAAACGCTTGGGAAACACTTGAATTTAATTTTGCAAATCAAGCAGGCGGAACGGCAGCTTTAGATCTTTCAAAAACATACAAGAAACTCTCTGTGTTTTTTAATTTTAATGTTGCCGGAAGCGCTGCTGGAACTAAAGTCTACTATTGCGACGACGTGAAATTTGTTACAACTAGCGGTCCGGTATTGGCCAAAATTAAATTACCTATCAACTTCGATTCTACCAATGTAGATTATACTATGGTTGATTTTGGTGGTAATGCAAGTTCTGTTGTTGCTGATCCAAATAATGCAGCCAACAAAGTTGGTAAAGTAATAAAAGGTGCTACTGCTGAATTATGGGCAGGTACTACATTAAGCACTTCATCAGGCCTAGCTAATGCAATCCCATTTGTAGCAGGCTCAACTAAATTAAGTGTTAGGGTTTATTCTCCTGATACCGGTATCATGGTGCGCTTAAAAGCAGAAGATCCAACAGATCCAACAAAAAGCGTAGAGACTGAAGCGAAAACAAAAGTAAAAAATGGATGGGATGTTTTGGTTTTCGATTTTGCAAACCAAGCCTCAGGAACTGCCGCAATTAATTTTGGTTATACTTATAAAATGCTTTCGATATTTTTTAACTTCGGTGTAACAGGAGTTCAGGCAGGTGGAGCTAAAACCTATTATTTTGACAATGTTGTTTTCGGTGCAGGAGGCCCACCTCCGCCACCAGCGAAAGTGAATGTGAAGTTCAAAGTTGATATGAAAAACACTTCAGTGAAAACTACCGATACCTTAACTTTAAATGGTACTTTCAACGGTTGGTGTGGTGTTTGTACTCCAATGACACTTATTGCGGGAACAAAAATTTACGAAGCTACTGTTGCATTAGATACTGCTACCGAGTATGAATTTAAATATGTTATTGGTAATTGGACAGTTCAAGAAACATTGGCAGTTGCTTTACCTTGTGTTAAAACTACAGGTGCATTTACAAATCGTCTTTACAAATCGGGATCTAAGAACGATTCGCTTCCTTTAGTATGTTGGAACACATGTAGCACTTGCTTTAATTCTGGTATTAATAAAGAAGAAGTAAATGCGATTCAGATTTATCCGAACCCTGCCAAGGAGGTTTTGCATATCAACATAGGACAAGCCACATCAAATGATGTATTCGTGCATATATATAATGTACTTGGCGAGTTGGTTATGGATAGAACCTTGGTACAATCAAATAATAATGAAATGGATTTCGATATCCGTGCATTGAAGCCTGGAATCTATATTGTTAAATGTCAGATTGGTAGTCTGGAGAAAACTATGAAATTACAGATTGATTAATTTGAGTGTTATTTATTAAAAAAAAAGAATCCGGCAGTCGCCGGATTTTTTTTTATTTTCCCTTTTTATAAAATGTAAACTTCATAACTAAAAAAAAGAAATTATGGTACATCCTACAAACAAAAACTATTCAGCATTATCAATCATTATCTCTGTGTTCTTTTTCTGGGGATTTGTGGCTGCCTCAAATGGGATTTTTATTCCCTTTTGTAAAAGTCATTTTAGCCTAAGTCAATTTCAATCGCAGTTGGTTGATTTTACCTTTTATGGTGGCTATTTTATAGGTTCAATTTTACTACTTGCCTTGTCGCAGATATTTAAAGTTGACATCTTAAATAAAATTGGGTATAAAAAAGGAATCATTTATGGTTTGTTAATTTCAGTAGTTGGTGCTTTAGCGATAATACCCTCAGTTAATGTAGGTTCGTTTCCTCTAATTCTAGGTTCATTTTTTATTGTTGCCCTTGGCTTTTCATTACAACAAACCTGTGCTCAACCCTTTGTAATTGCATTGGGAAGTCCAGAAACAGGAGCACACCGATTAACATTGGCAGGTGGAGTTAACTCCTTAGGAACTACACTCGGACCTTTGGTGGTAGGTATTATTTTATTTGGTTCTGTTAGCAGCGATGCGCCGGTTTCTATTACATCAATAAATTCATTGTATCTTATTTTGGCTGGAATTTTTCTCGCAGTTGCTATTTTCTTTTCGATGGTAAAGTTACCAGAGATTACCAAAGATGAAGTGTTTGAGCCGGGTGCGGGATCTTTAAAATACCCTCAATTGGTATTAGGTATGGTGGCGATCTTTACTTATGTTGGTGTTGAAGTTACCATACAAAGCAATATGGGTTCTTTACTGAAGGAAGAGGCTTTCGGTGGTTTGAATGCTAGTGATATTGCTCCTTTTATTTCTTTGTATTGGGGTAGTTTAATGATTGGAAGATGGGCAGGTGCTATCGCCGCATTTAATATTTCAAAACAATTGAGACAGGTGTTAATTGTTATAGTTCCTTTTCTTGCCTTTGGCTTGGTATTATTAGTAAATAGCTTCGGGGGGAAAGATATCTCTCAATTATACAAATATGCGATTTGTGTAGTAGCTTTAATTGTGGCATATTTTATGGGTAACGAAAAACCAGCGAAAACGCTTATGTTGTTTTCATTCTTCGGTATGGCAGCCATGCTTATTGGGTTGTTAACTACTGGTCAGGTTGCATTGTACGCATTTTTAAGCGGTGGTTTGGCTTGTAGCATCATGTGGCCAGCTATTTTTGCATTGTCAATTTCTGGCTTGGGAAAATATGCTAGCCAAGGGTCAGCATTTTTAATAATGATGATCTTAGGTGGTGCCATTATTCCTCCTATTCAAGGTAAAATAGCCGATAGTATTGGCATTCACATGAGCTATATTATTACTGTATTTTGTTTCGCATATCTTGCGTTCTTCGCCTATAAAGCAAAGGCAATTTTAAAAACTCAAGGTATTGATGAGGACCAGCTTGAGTCGGCGGTACATTAATAAAGTAGTCAATTTTTTTATCAATAAAGTTCTTTTAAATGAGCTTAATGCTTGGCTATTCCCATTTGTCTGTTTCTTTTACGTAGGTGATGCCTGCGAAGGTTTTTTTATTTTTTGTCGTCCAACAACAACAAGGTCATTTTCAATTCCCCAAAAAGTTTCAAGCTATCCATGAAAAAAGTATTTTTTATTCTAAATTTTCTAATCATTTTTACTTCTGTCAATGCTCAATACAATACCCTTTGGATTCCTGACACGTTATCTGGAACTACCTTCAACTTGAACATCAAGGACACGTTTGCACAAATAGTAAAAACGGGTAATCAAACCATCACAGGGGGTATTAATAATAAGTTTTGGGGTCCAACGTTATTCCTTAATAAAGGTGATGTTGTGCACATGAATGTAAAAAACAGCACCAACGATTCAACTACAATTCACTGGCATGGAATGCATTTGCCAGCTGTAATGGATGGAGGGCCATATCAAGTAATTCCTCCAGGAACATTGTGGCAACCCTATTGGACCGTAAATAATAATGCCGCCACCTATTGGTATCATCCGCATTTGCATGAGATGACGATGGATCAAATAACAAAAGGTATTGGAGGTTTAATTATTGTTCGTGATCAAGTTGAGGCGGCATTGCCATTGCCAAGAAAATATGGTGTTGATGATATTCCGTTAGTACTTACAGATCGCAAATTTTCAACATCAAATCAATTCACTGTGGCTCCTTATGGAGATAGTATGCTTACGAATGGAGTGCTAAGAGCACAAATTTAATGTACCAGCGCAAGTGTTGCGTTTTAGGGTTTTAAATGGCGCTATCGAACGTTCGTATAATTTAGGCTTTAGCGATGGGCGGTCTTTTTATGTAATTGCCTCTGATGGTGGATTGTTAAACGCTCCAGTGTCAGTTACAAAATATTTAATTCATGCCGGTGAACGCGTAGAAATTTTAGTAAACTGCTCAGGCCAATCAGGAACTAGCGTTGATTTAAAAGCGTATAATTCACTTCTAGGAAATTTTGTTGCTGGTGGTGAAAATTTCGTTACAGGCCCTTTTGGAAATGCATTAGGTAAAAAAGACTTTAATATCTTACACTTAAACATCGGTGCTCCAACAAATAATCCCATTAATGTAATTCCAACGGCATTGGTAAACAATACATTATTAAATGCAGCTAGCGCAACTGTGACTAGGCAATTAACCATTACAGATAGTGCCGGCGCCGGAGCCACTGGTCCAAACTATTTTGTGCTAAATCACCATCTCTTTAAATACAATAAAAACGACTATCAAGTGCCCTTAAATAATACAGAGATATGGGAAATCACTAGCTCTTCTATTTTTGGTCATCCATTCCATATCCATGATGTTGAATTTAATATTATTTCAGTGAATGGTGTTGCACCCGTTGCCGCACAAGCAGGATGGAAGGATGTGGTTTTTATTCCAGGGAAGACAGGCAACACATCAACAGTAGTAAAATTTATTGCAAAGTTTGATGATTTTGCAGATAGCCTTCATCCTTTTATGTTCCATTGTCATATATCGTTACACGAAGATGAAGGAATGATGGGTCAGTTTATTGTAACCAGCAACACACCTAACGGCATCAATGATTCTCATGATCCAACAACAGATTTCTCTTTGTATCCTAATCCTGCAAACCAAAAATTATTTATTGCTTTTCAAAATACAGACATTAAGGCCTATTATATAAAAATTAATAGTGCTGTTGGTCGCACAATGCTTATGTTGCCAAGCCCAGAGCTGCAAAATGGCATTGATATCAGCAGCTTAGCCTCGGGTATATATTATCTGCAACTTACAGATGACAAAACCAAAAACGTAATAACCAAAAAGTTCATTAAAAATTAATTTGTAAAGTAAAGAGCATTACTGAGTAGAGATGAAATCTCTAAAAAACAACATATGACACAAAGATTTCTAATACTTCTCTTTTTAGTTTATAGCATGCATGCTGTTGCTCAAAGAAATACAATATTGATTATCGCTGATGATTTAAGCCCAGATTATTTTGGTTTTTATGAAGATCATGGAGATACTGTTGATGTACCCAATATTAGAACATTATTAAAAAAAGGAGTACGATTTACCAATGCTGCCTCTAACCCTGTATGTTCTTCTACGCGTTCAGGAATACTTACGGGTCGTTATAGTTTTAGAACGGGCGTAGGTGGTATTGTTGGAGGAGCTGGAGGATCCAATCAATTGGATACAGCAGAAATTACAATACCGCGATTGTTAAAGCTTTATAATCCCAATATTGCCAAAGCGGATATCGGGAAGTGGCATTTGCATCAGCCCAATCCGGCATCTAATTTACTGAATCCACTTAAAATGGGATACGATCATTTTGAAGGACCCTTCATCGGTCAGCTTCCAAGCTTTACAAATTGGACGAAATATACCGATGGAATCTCAAGCAATGTTACCAATTATGCCACTACTGAAAATGTAAATAATGCGATAACATGGTTGAAAGGACAAGGAACCAAACAATTCTTTCTTTGGCTTGCTTTTAATGCTCCGCACGAGCCGCTTCATTTACCTTCAGCGGGATTGCATTCGTATACTACACTTACAGGAACAGCAGTGGATATTAAGAACAATCCGAAGCAATATTTTAAGGCTATGGTGCAGGCTTTGGATCATGAAATAGGAAGGCTATTCGACACCTTGCGCGTGATGAATAAATTTGATAGCACAGATATTATTTTTATTGGAGATAACGGCAATACCCCACGAACAGCACAAACACCAGATACAAGTCGAGCCAAAGGAACGGTTTATCAATATGGAATTCATATTCCGTTTATCGTCTCTGGCCCTTCGGTAGTAAATCCCAATCGTGTTAGCAGTGCCTTGGTAAATACTGCCGATCTTTTTGCTACGATATTGGAGTTGATGGGAAGCAACAATTGGCAAAGTCAAATTCCAGCCAACAAACCTGTAGATACAAAAAGTTTAGTTCCAATTATTAAAAATAAGGCAACCACAACTAGACCTTGGGCTTTCTCGGAAATTTTTAAGCTAATTCCTGATTCCGATGAAGGTAAAGCAATGCGAAATTTAGAATACAAACTCATCAAATTTAATTACGGCAAAGAAGAGTTTTATAATCTTTCCATCGACCCGAATGAATTTAATAACTTACTAACGAAAACCATGACATCCAAGGACATCACAAATTATTTATATTTGTGTAATGAGATGACCACCTTGGTGGGAACTGGAACGTTTTGTCAGGCAGGAGTTGGAATTCAAAAGGAGAAAACAGACCAGTATGCATTTTCATTTTCACCTAATCCGGTAACTTCAAAAATTAAAATCAACACACAAAATAAGGATGCCTGCTATGATTTACTAAATAGCCTAGGCCAGCGTATTTATCATGGGCAAGCAATTGAGTCTTTCGACTTCTCTGTTTTGCAGCCAGGAATATACATCTTAAAGGAGTTAGGAGGCATTAATCCAATGCTTAAGCTGATTAAAAAGTAGGAGTTAGTTTTTACAAAATCCGAATAAAAATATATCATAAGCAATGAAAAAGATTTCAAAAAACACTCTATTTTTTTTAATTATTTTCAAGGCTAATTTTCTATTAGCCCAATACAATAATTTGTGGATTCCAGACACACTTTCTGGGACTACATTTAATTTAATCTTAAAAGACACCTTCGCGCAATTTAGAACAGGAAATCAGACAATTACAGGTGCTGTAAATAAATCTAATTTCTGGGGCCCAACAATAATTATGAGAAAAGGTGACGCAGTAAACTTTAATGTCACGAATAAACTTAATGATTCAACAACTATTCATTGGCATGGGATGCACTTACCAGCAATAATGGATGGTGGCCCACATCAGATAATACCTCCAGGTGCGAGTTGGCAACCCTATTGGCAGGTTAATAATCAAGCCGCAACATTGTGGTATCATCCGCATTTGCATGAAATGACGCAGCAGCATGTTACTAAAGGTATAGGTGGCTTTATTATTATTCGGGATTCAACTGAAGATGCATTGCCTATTCCTCGGAAATATGGAATTGACGATGTTCCTTTAGCATTAACAAGTAGGCGATTTTTAACAGGCAATCAAATGGCTTTTAGTTTAATAGATAACTATGGCGATTACGAGATGGTAAATGGCACACTTAAAGCGCAATTAAATTTACCCAAACAGGTTGTTCGATTGAGAATTTTGAATGGCGAGATTCAGAGGGGATATAATATTGGATTTAGTGACAATAGTACGTTCTTTGTTATTGCTAATGATGATGGATTGCTTGACGCTCCTATTCCAGTAACTCGTTTGGCCGTTCAAACTGGCGAACGTTACGAAGTTCTAGTGGATTTAACTAAGGCAACTATAGGTGGAACCCTCGATATGATTGCGTATAACTCAGCCAGTGAATTGCAGGCCTTAACACCTGGGCAAAATATTTTCGGATGGCCAGGAAACGAAGGTAACCCTAGCAATCCAACAGGCAATAACGGTCCCATCAATGGTGGATTACTCAACAATACCAATTTCAACATTTTAAGAATTAATATTGTTGCAACCACTTCCAATCCAATCACATTAATTCCTGTTACATTAATTAAAAATAACTACTGGACTACCGCCGAGGTGAGTAAATCTAGAACCATTACAATTACAGGAGGTCAAGCAGGAACAGCATTTTCTTTAGACAATGCGTTCTTTAGTTTAACTAAAACAAATCAAACGGTAAATTTGGGCGCTGTCGAGAAGTGGACGATCGTGAACAATAACATTTTTGGACACGCTTTTCATTTGCATGACGTTCCATTTCATATCATTTCGAGGTCGGGTGGAAATATGGGAACTAACTTAAGAACCTATGAACAAGGATGGAAAGATGTTGTTTGGATACCTATTAGTGGTTCTGTAACGTTCTTAGCAAAATTTGAAGACTATGCAGACTCAAAGTGGCCCTATATGTATCATTGTCATGCCCTTACCCATGAAGATGAGGGGATGATGGCCTCTTTTGTTGTGGTAAATCCA
>Ga0114966_10005623_pt1 | contig 10565 bp, 7 predicted proteins | sample M_130207_XF_Meta_FD_87029 | JGI IMG/M metagenome (GOLD analysis project Ga0114966, IMG submission 87029) | Freshwater microbial communities from Lake Montjoie, Canada to study carbon cycling - M_130207_XF_MetaG | ecosystem: Environmental > Aquatic > Freshwater > Lake | place: Lake Montjoie...
GTCGGTTTCGGGATGCCAGAAGCAGTCACCCGGCAAAACTTGCCGTTTTCAGGGGTTGATTGGTGGAGAGGTGATCCGCCACCCCCATTTATCTATCGAAATCTAAAACTTCCAGAATCCACGCTAAAGGTTTTGCGGGGGCTGTCGATAATGACCAGTGAGGCCACTGACGGCCTGATTACCCACTGGGAGGGATACCACCATGAGCCGGACCAAGAAGTTTGTTGTTTCATTCGCCCTGTTGCCGCTCGCGGCATCGGCGGTGATGGCGCAGACCGCCACCCACGTATTGACCTTTCAGGTCAGCGCGATCAACCAGGTGAGCGTCACTGGAACGCCGAGCCTCACGATTAATGCCGCGGTCGCTGGTAGCGCCCCGACACTCGTGACCGCAACCGGTAGCACCTATTCGGTGACCACCAACCAGAGCACCGCGAAGATCACCGCTGCGATCGACGTTGCCATGCCGTCCGGGGTGACGCTCTCGACCACGCTGACCGCGCCCTCTGGCGCCACGAGCGCCGGTCTCAAGGGGCTCAGCGCCACCGCGACGGATGTCGTGACCGGCATCACCAAGCTGAATCAGGCAGGCTTGGCGATTACGTATCAGCTGGAAGCGACCGCCCTGGCCGGCGTCGTGTCGTCTGCGACCCGTACGGTGACCTACACCATCACTGGTGGCACCTGATCTAGGGTTCGGCTTTCTAAGGTAGTGTATCACCCCCAGGGGCCGGCGTGTGGCTCGGCAGCACACGTCGGCTTGGGGAGGGCTGGAGGGAGCGGGTGACTTGCCTGGCTCATTGCGGCACGATTTATGCATATCTAGCCCGCGAAAGCGTGGCGTGGCCCCCATCCGGAGATTTTCCAGCCCCGTCGACCAAAACCGCACCAGCGACTACTTGAGGCGTTACCGAGACATTGTCATGAGACCATCAGGCGATACCACATTCATCAATTGGCTGTCCCGCGTAGGTGTACGCGTGGTCGGCTTTGCGGTGTTTTTTGGGTTTGGTGGCCACCGAGTTGCGGTCGCGCAGAGCACGCTTGTCCTCGGTGCTGGACCAACCGTGGTGATCAACAGCGCGATTGCCGGCGCCGCTCCAACCCCCGCGACTGGTCTCAGCACGTGGGATACCGACGGTACGGACAAGACCTCAAACCGGTACATATGGGCCCGGCTGGCCTCCGCCCCTCCCTCCGGCGTGACGGTCAAAGCACTCCTCGCTGTACCCTCCGTTGACATTTCCGCTGGAACTGTGACGCTCTCGACGAGCTATCAGATCCTCGAGACGAACACAGCTCCGACGGCATCGGCCTATAGCATCACCTACACAGTTTCCTCGACGTCCGCGGTGGCACCACAGACGCAGGCGATTACCGTGTACTATTGCGTCAAGAGTATTAGTTCTGGAACCTCGGGGTGCATGTGATGCGCACCTCGGCCGGAGTCCCTATGCACCGCAGCCTCCGAATGCTCACGGTAGCCGTCATCGCTTGTTGTTCCGCATTTCCGCGGGCCGCCGCCGCGCAGCTCTCGGTGCTGACCAACACCGTCGAGGAACGCAGCGCCGCACCCGGCGAGCGCTACACGGGCACGATCGTCATCGCGAATCCAAGTGGAGAAGCGCAGACGGCGCGCATCTTCCTGACCGACTACAGCTTTAAGGCCGACGGCACCACCGAATACGGTGAGGCCGGTGGCATGACCCGCTCGAACGCTTCGTGGATTACACCGCAAACCAATCGCATCCTCGTTCCGGCGAACAGCTCGGTCACCGTGTCGTACACTGTCATGGTTCCCGCTCGTGAGTCGCTGAGCGGCAGCTATTGGAGCACCATCATAGTGGAAGGCGTACCTCCTACTCCGGCGACCAGTGACACCAGAAAGGCCACGGTGTCAATCGGAGCCGTGATTCGTTACGCAATCCAAGTTGCTACCCACCTGCGTAATCCCGGATCGCGCGCGGTCCTATTTGACGGCGAGCGTCTTGGCCTGACCCCCGCGAAAAATTCTTTGCTTGACGTAGACGTCGCGAACTCAGGCGATCGCGCCTATCGTCCCGTGCTTTGGATTGAAGTGTACGACGAACAGGGAACGCTTCGCGCGCAGGCCAAACAGTCGCGAGGACTCCTGTACCCGGGCTCTTCGCTCCGGCAGCACTTCGACTTAGGTGTGCTACCGCCAGGCTCGTATAAGGCGGTTCTCTTTGCCGATACAGGCGAGGATGCGATTTTCGCAAAGCAGCTCGCGTTGAAGTTCTAGCGCATACGCATGCAACGCGTCCCGCTGACCAGTCAACGCCTCGCGTTCGCTCGCCTTTTGGTAGGCGGCGCTTTTGCGTTGACATGCTCTCATCGCGATTTGCTCGCGCAGGACACCGTCGAGGTTCGCAGCGTACGCAGAGCGCCGATCACGATCACTGCCGGTGCGGCATTCAATGCGACCTTCAAAGCAAAGAACATCAATGCCGGCGCTCGCCAGGCGAAGGTGTCGCTCTCCATCCCGAGCGACTGGCAAGTTATTGGCGGCACCGGCGACGCAATCGTCAACGCCGGCGCCCAAGAACTTCTGATCTTCAGCGTCAGCGCGGGCCGTGGAACTGCGGCCGGCCGCTACGTCGTTCAGGCGTTCATCGAGGGAGGGCAGTCGGACTCACTTATCGTGAGCATTGACGAACATCGCGACATTGAGGTACTTCCGCTTGATGCGCCGGGCTGGGTTGCAACCGGCGCTCCAATCGCCGCGCGATTCCTCGTGCGCAACCGCGGAAATGTGACGTCACAAGTTGCACTCGAGGGACAGTCGCTCCAACGCCTCGGTGTGCGAACCGAACCCTCAGCTGCATCGTTGTCGCCTGGAGCGACAATTGTCGTCGTTGTGTCTGGCGCGGCACCGAGTGCACTCGCCCGCGCCGTTGACGACAACTTTGAGCTGCGCGCCACGGATCGCGCTGACCGAACCGTCACGAGTAAGGCAAACTTCCGCACGACCTTCGTGCCAAAGGGTGTTGCCGAAGAGCGATTCGCCACGGTGCCTGCTATTGTCTCCGTGCGAGGCGGCGGATACGCAGCAGGCGTTGCGCCCATTGCAATCCAAGGCGGAGGACTGATGCCAGACAATAGCACCGTCCTGTCCTTCAATGCCTCGGCGCCTACGAATCGAACATCGCAGTTCGGATTCGGCGAGCGTGAAGAATACCGCGCGTTTTTCCGGAACGATCGCTGGCGTTTACGCCTCGGTAGCGACATGTTCGGCTATACACCGCTGACGGCTGGCGGCTTTATGGGCTCAGGCATGCAGTTCGATGTGACAGGGCGGTGGTTTGAAACTGGAGCCTATCTCGAACGGCCCCAATGGTTGCTCAACGCTACTCCGGAGTTTGGAACCCGTGTTGGGTTACCAGTCGGACGAGGATGGATGTACGGAACATTTGTTGAGCGGGGCGCTATTGACGACACCAAAAGCGGAGTGCGGAGTGTGGGATTCGAGTCCGCGTTGCCGCTTGCTGGATCGCTTCAACTTGAATCAGCGGAGAGCGATTCGGCGGGGAAAGGCGGTCGAGCCACACGCTTGCGACTGATGGGGCAGAGCACCCGATGGAGCTACAATATTGGACTTACGAAGGCTGATCCCCATTTTACGGGTCCGCTACGCGGCGGAAATGTTCAGGAAGGGTATCTCCAATACAATCCGTTCCAACGGTTGTCACTTACACTCAACGGTGGCCTGCGTGATTGGCATCCACCCTTCCTCCCGAACGCCCCGACTGAGCAGAAAAGCCGAAATATTTCGATCGCTGTTAGCTGGGGTGGTCTGATGTCGCTCGAGTATGGTGATCTCACGCGAATGGACCGATTCGAATCGGTCGTCTCCGTGAGTGGAACACAACGAACTCTGCGCGGTTCGATCGCGGCTCGATTCGGCGCGTTCAGCGTCAGTGGCGCTGCCGAGCATGGCGAAACGGTTGACCTGCTCAACGGCACCATGGCGGGTTACGAGGCAGCGTCGCTCAACCTACGCGCTGAGCTCGGTGCAGTCGGCGCCATCAGCATGTACGGCTCAAGTAGCAACGGGCGGACAATGTCGGCCGGAGCCGCTGGCGTTCTCGCATCGGGCATCAACGCGCAGCTGCATCTGCCGTACCGCGTTGACTTGCAGCTGTCCTCGTCTGCACAGCGCGCGACACTCGGTGACTACGACGGGTCCGGCGTTTGGTTTGGGCAGAGCGACATCCGCCTCGATCGAAGCTTCATCGACGGTACCACGATCGGTGTCCGCGCGCAGTTGCTGCAGCGCGCGTCATTGTACGGTACACCAAATGCCGCAGGGTATTTCCTCGAAGTACGTCGTCCGATCGGAATGCCGACCGGACCGATGCGCGAGCCTGGTCGCGCCATCGGTCGGATCCGTGATGCTGGGACTGGTGCACCGGTAGCCGGCGCCATGGTCCGACTCGGTAATCAAGCTGCGGTGACCGACGATGAAGGACAGATATTGTTCCGAGGACTCTTACCGGGCATACACAAGGTTGAGATTGACGGGGTGATGCAGATGCATGGTGAACTATTAGTTGGCGATGTCGCGGTGGACATGAGAAAGGAATCAAAGGAGCCGGTCCACTTTGCCGTGTCGATGATGCGCGGCGCCGCTGTGCGCGCACTCGTGCGGCGCTTTGATCGCGCGGTCGGGACCCTCGGCTCGCGCGCAGACTCGCTCGTTGACGGCGGGGTAATCACGAACGTCTTGGTCGCCATTATGAGCGACCGTGATACCGTCTATTCGGCTTCGGACGACAAGGGGCGCATCGAGTTCGGCACGCTCCGTCCGGGGTCGTACGTGCTCAAGATTCGCGATAGCGAGATTCCAGATCACTACGTCTTTGCGGAAGAGCAGATTCCGGTGCGCGTGAATGCCGGCCAGCAGGTGGACATTGAATTCAAGGTCGTTCCGCAGCGCCGTGCCGTGACCTTCGTCGGTCCGCAAAGCGGAAGTACCAAATCAGAACTCCGCCTCAATCCCAAGCAGCAGAAGGAATTCGAGAAGCAGCAGGAGCAGCAGCAACTCGAACAGCGCGTCCAGCAGAGCCGAGAGCAACAGCAGTCCGCCGAACCGCCGCGTGGCGGCAATGCTGGACCCGCGGGACCTGGAGCTCAGCCGCGTGCAGGAGCGGGGGCTGGGCAGTCCGCGGCGCCGAGGGCCGAACCCAAGGCCGACCCGAAGGCTGACCCCAAGGCGGATCCGAAGGCTGATCCTAAGGCAGATCCGAAGGCTGATCCTAAGGCAGATCCAAAGACGCCTCAGACACCACAAACTCCGCCACCGCGTCAGGTCATCGAATAGACCACCAAGTTCACCGCGAATTTGGTGTTGTCTTTTGTACGGAAGCGCTTGTTCTTCCACGAATAGTCCCACTCACAGCCATAGTCCTGATTCGTGTAGATCACGCCGAGTCGGCCACCGCGTTCGATCCCGCGCACATAATCATGGACGACGTTATCCCCCCAGCCATTCACCTCATGGCTGGTCTGTGGGGGGCCGTCAAAGGTGAAGAACGATGTGTAAATCGCGTGCCCCTTCGGGACCTTCGCGAGTCCCGGAGCAGCAGGGAACGCTTTTCGCATCTCCGCGTCAAACGACTGGGCAAACAAGCCGTTGACGTCATGATTGCAGTCGTCTGATAGCAACAGGCCACCACTTTCCACAAACCGAACGAGTCCAGCGCGTTCCTTTGCAGTGAACCGAACGAGCTTGTGCCCCGTCATGAAGACAAAGGGAAATGCGCCAAGCTCAGTGGAGTCGGCCGTGATGACGACTTCTTGTTCGTGCACCGGAATGGTGGTGTATTGGATCAGGGAATCCAGCACATTCGCGCAGACTTTAGGATTGTAGTCCCAGTCGCCCGAATCGTAGCGCAGCCGCGCAAACGTAAAGTCGGCGGCTCGGCGCTTGCCCGCGATTCCTTTAGCTTCAGCAGATGAAGCGAATGTCGAGAGCGCCGCGCCAACTCCACTCAGCGCGGTACCGGCTGCGACGAGTCGGTTCAGGAGCGTTCGCCGACTTATCGACTTATCGTTTAGGGCCACGGGATCTGCGGCGAGCGGTAGAAGTTCACGCCGAGCGCCTGCAGACGAGGGCCGTGTGCTGCGAGCCGTAATCTGAAATCCTCCCAAACGCGCGCACGGCGCGACGTCCAGCCGATCTCAGCGATAGCCGCAAGTCTGGGAAAGGCGAGGAACTCCGCATCGGCGATTTTCGTGACTGTCTCGCTCCAGAGCGGTGCCTCCACCCCTAACAGGGAGGCCGGTGTCGCGCCCGTCACGAGTGTCGGATCCCAATCGTAGACGTCCTTGACCTCAATCCGTCCCGCCCAACTGAGACCGAGTGTGGTGGCGTTGTCGTACTTCATGTCGAGATAGGTCTTAGACCCTGGTGACGCAATGACTTTCCCACCGCGAGCAACGTGCAGCGCCAGCGAATCCCTGGACCAATGCTGCACGATCGTGTTCGGTGAGAGCCGCGCTGGCGCGATATCGGCCCATCCAATCAGGCGCATGTTGTTCTGGGTGACAATACCCTGAACCCGCTCGACGAAACTTCGGTACTGCGCGGACGTGAGCGTTTTGACTTCGTCGCCTCCCATGTGAAAATAGCCGCCTGGCGATAACGACTTCAGCTCGCGCACAACGTCGGACACAATCGCATAAGTCGAATCACGCTCGACGCAGAACGAGCTAAAGCCGACCTCTGTGCCCGTGTACAGCGCGCGGGCCGTGTTGTCGCAGTTAAGCGACGCATAGCTCGCGAGCGCTGCGTTGGTGTGTCCCGGCATGTCGATTTCCGGGATGATCGTGATGAAGCGCGCCGTTGCGTAGGCAACCAACTCGCGATACTCGCGTTGGGTATAAAAGCCGCCCGCACCACCTCCTACCTGCGTGCTCCCGCCAACGGCGGTCAGATGTGGACGTGAAGTAATCTCAATCCGCCAGCCTTGGTCGTCGGCGAGATGCAAGTGGAGGCGATTGAGCTTGTAGAGCGCCATCAGATCTACGAAGCGCTCGACGTCGCGCAATGGGAGGAAATGCCGAGCGACGTCCAACATCGCGCCTCGCCATTCATACCGCGGTTCGTCGCGAATGGTCGCGGCATTGAGCCGCAGTACGCGCTGTGCAGAAGCTGGATACTCGACCGATACTGGGAGCAACTGCCGAAGCGACTGCGTAGCGTAGAACAGACCAGCTGGTGTTGCGGCAAGAATACGGACGCCGGCACTCGTGACATCCAGCCTGTACCCCTCGGCTGCTAACTCCACGTGCGCAGGATCAAGGGTCAGCTGAATCGTACCCGATGGCACCGCGAGAGCAGCTCGGCGCGCTCGCTCAGCGGGTGCCCAGAGCAACGCGGCCAGTTGGTCGGCCACGTGCTGCGCCTCCACGCGCTGCGCGCCGGGCGCGTCCACCGTGATTGTCGTCGACGAGTCAATCAAGAACGATTGCCCAGTCGCCATCACAATACTGCTCGGCGCCGGAATGATCGCATGGACAGCAGCTACCATAGCTGGAACAACAGGAGTGCTGCCCAGCTTGGGTGGCGCGGAGCCTGTGCCACACGCCGTGAGGCTGAGTCCAATCCAGGCGCTGGCACCGATAGCGCGACAGGAGCTGGCGATAGTCATATCGTTACGGGTTAAAGGGCGGGCGTCGCGTAAACACTACGGTTTGAGCGACTTATCCCGAATCGCCTTGAACTCATTGCCTGCTTTCCACTCAGGGTACCGTGTGGCACTGGCGACGCGATAGCCAATCGTGAAGAACAGCTGCAGATCCTGCACGGCACCTGACAACTCCCAGCCCGGCTTGATCTCGTCCGACGGTTTGTGGTAATCGTTTTCCGTGTACTCATCACGGGTTTTGCGGCCGTAAGCGGCATCCTTACCCACGTATTCAATCCCTGACTCAGGATCGAACGCCGGCACGCCAACTTTCGCGAAGTTGAAGTGATCGGAGCGATAGTAGAACCCCTTTTCCGGCTCTGCGTCGCCTCGCAACGAGCGTCCGCCTTGTTCAGCCGCGGCCGCACGGGCGTAATCATCGAGATCCGACGCGCCGAGTCCGACGACGACCACGTCCTTCGTTTTGCCCCAGGTGTTCAGCCCGTCCATGTTGATATTGGCGAGCGTCACATTGAGTGGGTACAGCGGCATCATGCCGTAGTACTGTGAGCCCAGCAGTCCCTGTTCTTCTGACGTGACGGACAGGAAGAGAATCGAACGCTTCGGCGCGGTCTTGGCGGCAGCAAACGCCTTGGCCATGGCGAGTATCCCCGCCGTTCCAGTCGCATTGTCCGAGGCACCGTTGTAGATCGAGTCGCCCTTTACCTTCTCGCCGATCCCGAAGTGATCCCAGTGAGCGGTGTAGATCACATACTCATTCTTGAGCGCCGGGTCTGACCCCTCGAGCATCGCCACGACGTTCCGCGAATCCACCGTGCGAAGCGTGTTCTGCAAGGTGACGCTCGCGGTCACGCCGAGCGGCACAGGCGTGAAGTCTTTGCTTGCCGCCTTGCGCTCGAGGGCGGCGAAGTCTTGTCCGGCTAGCGTGAAGAGTGCCTTGGCTTGGTCGAGCGAAATCCACCCCTCAACCTCGCTTCGATTCATGTTCTTGTCGGGCGTGACCAGGTCGAACTGCTCAGCCGTCTTCCCTTGGACGACCTCGAACGGATAGCCTGCGCGCTCGGTCTGATGCACAATCAGCACGCCAGCGGCCTTGTGCTTCATCGCCTGTTCGTACTTGTAGGTCCATCGCCCGTAGTAGGTCATCCGCGCTCCGCCAAAGATCGCCGTATCGGCGACCGGCGGATCGTTCACGAGTACGACGATCGTTTTTCCGGTGAGATCAACACCCTTGAAGTCATCCCAACCAAACTGCGGTGCTTCAACGCCGTAGCCAACGAACACCAGCTCGGAGTTCTTGAGTGACGCGGTTGGTGTCACGTGCTTCGTCCAGGCGACGTAGTCGTCGTGCCACTTGAGCGCGGTGCTCGTGCCTCCCTTGGTGAAGGTCAGGGTGGGGGAGTTCTTGACGGTGATACCGACCAGCGGAACCTTCTGGATATAGCTGCCGTCGGGATTTCCGGGCTTTAGCCCCATCGCCTTGAACTGTGACTCGAGGTACACCACCGACTTCTCTTCGCCAGCAGTGCCGGGGCCGCGGCCCATCAGCGAATCCGCCGAGAGCACGCGGATATGCTGCATCACGGTGGCCGTATCAAAAGCGGCGAGCGCCTCGGCCGGAACCGGCGTATTGTCGATGCTCGTGCCGCTCGAGCGGCCGCAAGCGCTGCTGACACTCGCAACAGTCAGCGCGACGCCGAGGGCGCGAAATGTGTGGATGGTGTGACGGGTCATAGGAGTTCCTGACGAATGTGAAGACGTCGATCGTGGTGAGTCGTACCCGTGCAACGTTCGTATAGGGCAAGCGCCGAGCTTACTCGCCCGGGTGATACGCCGCGCGCTCGGTGTGTCCCTGGAGCTGGTTCGCGTAGAAATACACGTCTCGGAGATTTCCTGTGGCATAACGCTCCGCCTGATCAATAAAGTGCTTGTTGCCGACATGCCCGTTCTCGCCACCGGCGGATACAGCCCGAGCGCGCACGCTGTCGCCAAACTCGATCACCGACACAAAGCTGTTGCCGCTCGTACCGTACCACTTTTTGGTCTGCGGATAGGCGCGGGCGCCGAACGATGCGAGCGAGCCCCAGCGAGCGGATGCGAAGGCGACCGGAATGCTGGCGCCAGCGTCGTTGAACGGATGCACAATGTCCGCGGTCAGGCGCTGAAAACGATTGATGTCTCCCCACGGCGTGGCCCACTTGCCAAAATCGACCGTCAGTTTGTCTGTGGCATTCGCGAGCGCCTGCAGCTGCTTTGCCGGATCAGCTTTTCCAGCCATCATGAACTCGTCGGTTCCGCCCGGCGTGCTTCGTGCATCGGCGGCGACGAGTCGACCAAGCGCCTCACCCCAGTAGACGGCGAGCGAGGTGGCAACACTGGCGCTGGCCCAGCGATAGTCCCACTTCCGCAGAATCTCGATCTGATCCTTGAGCTTGCCCTTCAGCGGGTCTGTGGCGGCAGCTGCGTCGTAGGTCTTCAGCAAGCCAGGGACCATCGCCGCGAAGGCCGGCAGATAGCTGTCGTAGGCCGCCGCACGCAGGTTTTCGATGGAAAAATCTTTGCGACCGCTCAGCACACGCACCGCATGAAGGCCGCGTGCGTTCTCGCTTCCGACGTCCATGTATGAGGGATAGCTCTCCTGTTTCGGGCTGCTCGCCCCGGACGCGGTCCACGGAGAGTTGTTCGTGTTGTACAGCCAGCCACTTTCTGGGTTCTTCAGAAATGGGCTCTCTTCCACACCGTGCAATGCGCCCCACTCGGTAGCCGGATCACTCCCGTCGACAGGGCGCTTCCAGTCGAATTTCGGGTCGCGCTTCGGGATAAAGTTCGCATGGAAGTAGGCAATCGTTCCATCAGCGTCGGCGTAGATCGTGTTGTTCGAGGAGTTCGTGTGCA
>Ga0114966_10005625_pt1 | contig 10563 bp, 11 predicted proteins | sample M_130207_XF_Meta_FD_87029 | JGI IMG/M metagenome (GOLD analysis project Ga0114966, IMG submission 87029) | Freshwater microbial communities from Lake Montjoie, Canada to study carbon cycling - M_130207_XF_MetaG | ecosystem: Environmental > Aquatic > Freshwater > Lake | place: Lake Montjoie...
TACACTATGTTTTACGATATTTATAATTATTGATTTAGTACAATATTTTTTTGTTTCTTACGATAACTACGTTGATATTCTTTCATATACTCTTTTGCGTCCTTACCGCCAATCATTTTAACAGTTTTTGCGTCTTCTTCTGTTATAGAAGTATTTTTTTCTAGTTCATTTTTAATTTCTACTTGAGCATTTGCAACGGGTGGGGCGAGGGCTGCTTCAGCGTAAGTATCATCATCAATATCATTTGTAACCTCATTGACAATTTTATCATACGATTCTTTATTTTTATATTGAGTCAACTGACCCTCCAACCACTGAATTCTCTTATCAGTTCTGTCTTGATAGTATTTCATCTCATCATACAGAGCATCAATGATTGGTTTCAAAATTAGGATTGTATTCATTCTATTTTATATTCGTAAAAATCTTTTAGATTCCCATTTAAACAATTTTTACGATAGTATATTAATATGAACTGGTTTTCTAATACACATCTATCATACTCTACTTCTAATAATTACAATAATAAAATAAATAAATGGATTTCTCTTATGCCTTCACAGAAAAATAATATTTCATATATATTTCTTCATCCTAATTTTTCTTTTGTAACTTTACGCCAATATCTCGTTAAAAATAATACTGATACTGCTCCAACTCTTAATTCATATACCAAAGCTATTATCTCAGCATATGAACATAATCCTACAATGTTTAACAATATTGATACAGATAAATTGAATAGTGCTAAAGAAAGATGGATAGAAATGCGACAAAAAACATATGAATATGCTAATGCATATCGAATCGAACAAAAACCATCTCCAACACAATCTTTAAAATCAGGAAGTACACTTATATTTACTGATATTATACAAATTCGCGACACTCTTGAAGATGGGTCTATTGATAAATTACTTTTAGGGTTTTATACACATATACCTCCAGTTCGTGCAGACTTCTTTGCTACACAGCTTCTTAGATTTGGAGAAATACCATCTTATCCTAACTATATTCTTTATAATTCTGATAAATCACATTTAGTCATATCCGATTATAAAACATCTCCAATGTATAAAACTATTGAATATGATCTACCGTCTGAACTTCATAAACAACTTCTTTTATCATTAGAAAAGATTCCTAGAACATTCTTATTTATTAATAATGATAAATGTTTTACTAGAAAAACATTCTCTGAATGGGCTACAAAAAAATTAACTGCACTCTTTAAAAAAGAATTTACTCTTACTATGTTTAGACATTTATACATATCACAGTTAGATTCAAATACTCCTGCTGAACAGCTCGTAGAAATTAGTAAAAAAATGGGACATTCTATTACTCAACAAATGTTATACAAATGGAAAGAACAACCTGATACTATTGAAGAACTATAACTCTTTACTTATGGAGACCTGTGAGATAGAAGTTTATTTTTAATTTCTTCAATTGATATTTCTGGATACTCAGGCTTAATAAATGGTGATGCCCATTTTCCACCTCGAACATTATTTCCAGCAAACTTACTCATTAAAATTGTCATTAGGTCCTCATCTTCTTTATCTCCTGGAAAGAATCCTATACAAGATACAACTGGAAATAGGTATGTCATATTTGATGGAGTATTTGTTCCTCCATTTTTACGATGGTCTGCCAGTCTACATAACATCGTATTTTCATCTGTTTTATCAACACCACTTTTAAGATATGAACTATCTGCATATCCAACATAATATGTGTTATCCATACACAAATGAATATATACACAAGAATTAAAACCTTTTCGCACACGTCTTAATTCTTGTATAATATCTATAATTTCATATAATTCTATCTCTGGTTTTTCCAACTCAAAATATATTTTTGACTTTACACCAGATGCTCCTCCCATCATTTTAAATAAATTATATAATTTTTTTGATACATCTAGTCTACCAATTGTTTCACTATACAGAGATTCCATTCTATCTTATTTAAGAATTAATAAATAATCAATTTTGGTTAATCTAAAAATATCGATTTCACATTCGTGGCCAGGATCGAGAATCCTCATGAGAATCTTTTTGAGAATTATTTTTAAGAAATTATAAATTAATAATTTAATTAATACTTTTTAGTACTTATTAAATTATTATAATTGTACCTATTAAACTGTGATAAAGGATATATTGCGGGCTTATTCTACTCTTTTCTCAAGTTTGGCAAAAATACTTGAAAATATTGTAGAGGATGCGTACTTGATACTGTAAGGGTTTAGAATTATACTTTATACAAAGTGTGAATATTTTATTTGAAGTTGAGTTCGTGTAAATTTATAATAAATATTAATGTTTGGAATATACATTTCATAATTTTGAGTTTTGGAATCTCGGCCAGGATCGCAAATCCTCATGAGAATATTTTTTCAGAAATTAATAATTCACAAAATAGTAATCTTTGAATTTATTCCTGCTAATTCATAATCGTCTTCTTGATTCGCTTGAGAGTTATAGTTTTCAAATAGTTCCATATCTCTTTGTAGGTATCCATCCGCATCTCCTCTTGTACATTTGACATTTATCCAGAATTCTTTTGATTGACAAATATAATGATTTAACCTAATATATTGTGAATCTATTATCATAAAATATTCTGGTCCATTGTACTTTGGATCTTCTGCTGTCGCGTGATGAACATTCAATGAACTAAACCTAAAATAACTATTTACAAAGTATTTATAAGTTCCACACTTTGTTGGAACATCTTTTGATCGCTTTGTAAAACCTTGCACTAATGATTTTGGTTGTTTCTCTAAATTATTAGAACCGAATAGTGTTGGAACAACTTGAACTTGTGCTAATGAATGTACATACTGTGTTAAAAAGTCTTTCACTGTTTTAAATGCTGGCGACCACATAAATTCATCCAAATCACACACCAATAACCATCTTGTATCTTTATTATTAACGTGCGGTAACAGATACTTATTATATGTATTTCGTTGATGACCTAATATATGTGGTCCAGGATCTGATGTATTGTATAGGGTTATTTGACCACGGTCAATATATGGTTGAATAATATTAACTGTATCATCTGTACTATTGTCGTTCACCAAATAAAAATGGTCTGCTCCTTGATTTAAATAATGCTCAATCCATTCCTTAATACAATGAGATTCGTTTCTGAACATCGCACCAACTGAAAATATATACATTTGCTATTACATACCTAGTATTGTTTAAATCGCTATTTTTTATTTTCGAATATTTATTAATTTGGAGTTTTGGAGTTTTAGAATCTCGGCCAGGATCGAGAATCCTCATGAGAATATTTCCACAATTATTTTCAAAAACACTTAAAAATATTTAAGATTCTATTCATAGTTTGATTTATACTTGATACAAAGTGTGAAAATAATTTATGGAGTTGAGTTCGTGTAAATTTATAACAAATATTAATGTTTGGATTACACATTTCATAATTTTGAGTTTTGGAATCTCGGCCAGGATCGAGAATCCTCATGAGAATCTTTTTGAGAATTATTTTATAAATTAATAAATTAACAAAAAATATGTATTCTATTTTTTGTTTGTCTATTTTCTAGTTTTCTTAACTTTTGTATTATTTTCTATTTGTATTTCATACCTGTTCAGTTATTAAGCGATTACTCATCATCATCATCATTATCGAAGACAGGCTCTGGAGCACCTTTGATCAGGCCCGCCTTTGCATCATAGACACCAACCCAGTTACCCATACCACCATCTGCTCCAACCGTCCAAGTCTCTCCATCTGCATTGCGGAGATACTTCTTACCCTTGTACGTCCAGGGATGAACCATTCCATCGCTAGGAACATCCTCGACCTTTGCCACCTTTCGCGTGGGCTTCTTTGCAACTGGCTCCGCAGGAGCAGGAGTAGCAACAGGCGAAGGAGCAGGAGCAGGAGTAGCAACAGGCGAAGGGGGCAGAGGAGGCACAACTGCCTTCTTCACTGCCGTCACTGGAGCCTTCACGACAGGCTTTGAAGTCTCCTTTGCTGCCTTCTTCGCTGCCGTCTCTGCTGTCTTCTCTGCCTTCTTAACAGCTGCTGCGAGCTCCCTCTCTGCCTTCTTCGCAGCCGTCTCTGCCGCCTTCTCTGCCTTCTTTGCGGCTGCGGCCGCCGCCCTCTCAGCCTTCTTAACAGCTGCCTCTGCCTCCTTCTCTGCTGCGGTCTTCTTCACAACAATCTTCTTCGAGACAGATGCTGTGCTAGAATCTGTATCTGACTTGTCATCATCAGAAGGCGTATCGACATACGTGCTCTCAAAGAGGCTGTAACTGGAGTGACTGGACTCCTTGCGCTGCTTTGAAAGAGACATTGCCTCCTTGTGAATGAGCTGCTTACCAGAGGGCTTCTCCTTAGTAACAGAGTCCTTGTAGACGTGTGCGCCGTCGTGGAGGACAGAACCAGGCATCTCAATCTGCTCCTCAGTGACCGTGTTCGTCTCCTTGTCCTTCTTCTTCTGAACAACTGTGAAAGCCTCCCAACCATTCTCCAGTGCGTCCTTGAGCGTGAACTCGACCCAGGCACGAGGCTTCTTGAGCTGAGGAGGGATTGCGCCCTTAGGCATTGAACCCGTCTTCTTAGCAGCTGTAGCCTTTCCAGTGCTCGCCTTTGCTGCGGTCTTTGACCGCTTCTCAACCTCGGCTGAGATTGTCTTGAGGAGCTTGAAAAGGTCAGGGGACTCGAAAGTCTTGACGGCGGACATAACGTCCTCAACAGTGACCATAGTGTTCTCTGAATCAGATGCCATCTTGGAATTGTTAATCTTGGATAAACTTGTTAAATTGCTAATAACTTGGATGGATGTTGGAACTCGCGACAACTATATATACAGCCGATGTCACGCTTCAATTTTTTTTTTCGTATCTCTCAAATTCAGAACACTTTGGAATTATTCCTTAACAAGTAGAACATAGTTTGATAGTTTGTACTTGGTATAAGTAGCGGGTGTGATGGTATAAAATTAGTTGAAATTTAGTGCTGGTGGGGCAATTCCAGCCGCAGAACCTGATACATTCCTTATCGCACGAGGCTCTGGCTTCGACCACAAATACGTTCTATAATTATCGTACATCTGGATATTCATTACCTCAGTTATCTCAAGTGAAATTGAAAAATTCATACAATGTAAGTCTATTGGAATACCATACATATCCAGTAAACGAATTCTTGCCTGCTTCAAATCCACTGGTCGCGGAAATATTATATCATTCGACAACACTGTATACCCATCGTCAAATATTATCCCATTACAATCCCTCTTCACTAAAATCTTCGCTAAACACTGAATATAATCATCATTCGTCTTCTGCTCTACTGTATAATAATCATCTATCGCCAATAAAAAATAATTATCACCTGTCGTATTTATTAACGATTCACCTGTTATACAGTATGGAGCATCTACACAGTAGAAATGCTTACAGAAACCTAAATTGTATCCTAAACCAAAATCGAACTGTCTATCCTCTAATCCAACCATTAAGAATGTTATCCCATAACTCACTGGACAATGTGTAGGACCTGGCGGACACGGTGGAGGCGCTGACCCATCGTGACAAATCGTTACCTTTCTATTTATCTGATCCAAATAGATTCTGAAGAATAATCCATATGTATCCCTTATCGCGTTAAACTGCTCCTGAATCTTATCTATCAAGCACTGTGGACTATAATCTCCATCTGGAATCGTTATCTGAAGATTATGAAGATTCCCTACATAATCTGTCGCATCTATCCGAAACATTGTATTCTTCTTCACCCTTGAAAAGTTATAGAACCCTATAGGAATCTCTACTGATGCCACACGGGCTTTGATAACATTCTTGTAAGGATGTGCAAATGCGTACAGAAAATCAGTCGGTGGTTCTAAATAGGACTTTCTAAATCTACTATCTATATTTACTAGGTGTTTCCGTAAATCATTTGAATTCACTACTTCATTCTTACCATATATCTCATCTGTCTTCACACTTAGCATCTTAATAAAATATAGGGAATTAAATGCTGGATATTAATTCACATATTCTCGCTCAGCCGCAAGTTGCTTCCTATATAGACTCGCATCCGCATTCAATGGCATCCTCTCCATCTCATCTAATGTCACCCACTTCGTATTCATAATCTCATGAGTATCCCTTGGAATAAGTGGAACTTGCTCATCCAGGTTGAAAATGAAGTAATTACCATATCCTATTTGAATGTATTCGAGCGGTTCTGGTAGTTCATCTATACCAGTCTCTTCAGCTACTTCACGCAATGTACACTCAATAGGTAATTCTCCTTCGTTCGAATGTCCTTTAGGAAATGACCATTTTCCAGTATAACTGCCTTGTACAAGAGCGTACTTCTTAGCTGTTTTAATTCGAATAATAGCTCCATAGGTTTTATGCTTTCTAGGTGGTTCTTGACGTTCCCTCCTTGGCCTGGTAATAATGTTGTTGGTATAACCTTTATTTCCTCTGAAGGAAAGACTCTGGAAAGCTGGACTATGTGAGTTGTTAACTGGTTCATTCTGGAATGCCCTATTGAACGCTTTGAGCTGTCGCTTTTGATAAATTATTTCGAAATGTGGGGATCGCATAAGAGGCTCAATCATTTTTGGTAACACACTTTTTAGATTATGCGGTGGGCTCATCAAATTTAGGAATAGTGCCCCCCAATATATTTCTCACCAAACGGTGCTAACGCAGTACAGGTTCGCACACCAGGTACATATTCTTCAATTTTTTCTCACCCTAAAATTGATTCTATTTTACATATTTTAATTTATCACACAGCAACAATGAAAACTATCGCTTCCAAGACCAGAACAAAACCCGTTGTCGCACCCATTGTAAAAGATATCACAAAAATCATCAATAATAACTCCAAATTCCTCGATGATATCAACCAAATCCTTCACAATGGCGGCATACTCTTCGAAAAACGAATCGATGTCATTCTACAACTCCTTCACTCCAAATTTAATAGTACTCCCTTTCTTCACGATAATCCTGACGTCCAAACACAACTCATAGACATCATTAATAATATTACCGTCTCCAAAGAAGAATTGTTCCAAAAAGTATTTATGTTTTACGGTAGCAAATACCTTAAAAAAGAATTCGACCAATTCTATACACCCTGTACCATTGGGGAATTTATGTGCAGCCTCTCTCAACCCAATAAAAATGCAATCGATCCCGCTTGTGGTACTGGAGACCTTCTGAGCCACTATACAGGCACTATCTCCCTTTGGGATATTAGCCCTGATGTTATCCAACTCGCCCAACAAAACTATACCTTCTTAAATAAACCCGCCACTATTCTCTCCCGTGATTCCATTCTTAACCATACTGAGTCTAATGGACTATACGATTACGCCTTCGTTAATCCACCCTTTGGCTCTAAAACTATTATCACCAATTCTGAAGTCCTTAACAACTATGTACTCGGCAAGAGCAAGAAAAAACAGGAACTCGGAATTCTCTTCATAGAACGAAGTATTAATCTCCTAAAAGATAATGGAATTCTCTATATCATTCTTCCAAACGGATATTTTGGGAACACCAATAGTGCCTTCGTCGAGCTCAGAAAATATCTCCTTCAACACCGCGTTCTCGGTATCATCAAACTACCACAAAAAAGCTTCTCTCGAAGTGGAACTGGTGTCTCCACCAGTATACTTGTACTAAGTAAAACTAAATGTGCGGGGAGCTATTCTATCTTCATCGACGAAGTAGTTGATATTGGATACGAACTCAATAAAAAAAATACACCTTACAAGTACAAAAAGGATAAAACTGAATATGTACTTGATGCTAAGGGCGAACCCATTCTTCAAAATGATTTGTATGAAGTTCGTGCTCGGTTTGAATCGTTTGCGGCCGATAATCGTATTCCCAACTTCTTTATTCGACCTGGGATTACTAAGTGCGCGTATCAAGTTCTAAATACTTCTGTACTTGATGATAAGTATATTCTCGATATTTCACGCTATCTCAATACATACAAAGACATTCTTGAAAATTCAGATGACAAAGAAGACATTCGTCATTACCTCGAAGAAGATTACACTTGTAGCTTTAAAAAAATAAATGATACCGAGTATACATACTTGGATATCAAAGAGATAAATACACCACTCTACAATGGTAAAAAGCTCTATGGACACGAACTACCTGGTAGAGCCAAGTATTTACTCAAAAAGAATGATATCATTGTATCACGTTTAAAAGGCAATATCGCATTCACTGTCATTCTTGAAGACAAGAAGAACTTGGTATGTACTAATGGTGTATGTGTTCTGCGCCCTAAAGATGAAGATGCGATGCTAACTATCTTTGCAAATCTCTTCTCTGCTGAGTTCAAAGTTCAACACCAATCCCTCACCACTGGAAGCATTATGGAAACACTCTCTGACGAAGACATCAAAAATATCATTATTGATTCTGATATTAATGAAGCGAAATACAGAAAGATACTTGATAGTATTAAGATTATTCAGGAGGAACTGGCTAACATTTAAGTAGTTAGTGCCTTGAGTTCATCTATATATTTTTTTAGGTATTCTGGGTTATACTTGAGAAGTGTAATGGCGTCCTGAATGCGATCCTCCTCTGTATATCCACCTTGACGTCTATTACAATCGCCGTGACCCCAATAGACATTTCTCGGTAAGAACCGATCGTTTGGATCACGATGACAAATCTCTATATAGTTTGTCGCACTCTTGTATTCAGCTTTACACAGATTCGCATCTATCACCTTATTACACCACTTACAACAGAAGGGAGCTACAAGTGTAGCACTACCAACTGAATAGACATCTAGAATACTTGTTTTTATTATTTTAACAAACTCATCTTCACTGTTTAGGAACTGAGTCATCTGTGTAACCAGTTCAACTGCACTCGAAATAATCTCTGATGGAAGACAGAAGTCTTTTGGGCGAACACCCAGCGGTGCTGGATAACTTGGCGAGGCCTTGAACTCCTCAAAAGTTATATTTATCGGTGGACACCAACGCTTATGACGATTGAAGATTGGATCACCAAAATTCTCTGTAGACTTCAGCTTCTTCGCACCACTCACATAGTCAAAGAAGAGAGGAATTGTTGCTGCGTGTGTTGAGCCCTGAGACACTAGAGTCTGATCTAGTTTACTGGATAGATCCTTGTTGGGAATCTTTTTAAAGAGCGCCGCGATGTTCTTCACATCCGCACGCTTCTTAAATTCCGATGCGTGGATCTTTCCATCTGGATACTTTCTAAGACCCACAATGAATCCATCCTTATTAACTATTGCTACTTCAAAGTGCTCGACAAGCTCCTCTGCGCTTACTTTGAAGTAATTGTCTGGGTTTGAAGTGAATGAGTTGAAGGTGATGAACTCGAGTTCACCTTCGTCGTTGTGGTGTTCCTCGATAACCATACAAGGTACACCCTCGATCTGAACCCATTCATACTCCGCACGAAGAGTACCCTTTACTGTCAGACACTTTCTAGGGAAAGATTTCTTGGAAATATAAAACGTCGTCATTTTGTGTGATTTTTGGATAAGATGGGCTTACACTAACTTATTTAGCGCTATTATCATTTTCAATTTTTACTGCCTAATAAAAATAATTAATTTTATGCGGTATTATATCTATTTATTTTACTATATAAATAGATATGGAAATACTTAATTCACTCAAAGGGAGACCTTCTCTTATCGATGTAAGAGACCAAGCCGCACTTGAAAGCGCATTGTATCATCTTCCGACTGTATTTGCTGATAAAACTTTACCTGCTGTCGTCGTATCTTTTGCTGCCATTTGTATTCGCGATTCCAGCGCGCTCCTATCATCACCCATTCTTCAATTAACTCCTACTGAGATATCCAAAATCAACACACTTGTTCGCACTCTAACCAGTAAAATCAATAAAACCGTCAAATCTATTCGACCCAGGGTACATAAAGACAATATACTCGGCCGTGCGAAGTAAATCAAAAATTTTTTATTTAGTTTTTCCTTTTTAGGCTAGTTATTTTGACTATTGTGGATGCTGTTACTTCACACAGTATCTACCACACAATAAGAGCATTTAGAGCAAATAGCCAGCAGAATTGGTGCGGTTGCACCGACGCCCTCAAGGAGGGTGGAGCGATTCAAATGGCTTATATGGGCCTCAGTGTGCAAAGCTTCTAAGGCGCTTGTCTTTGAGCCAGGCAACTCAACAGAGAAGAAGATATTTACAATGAAATTAAGGAAAGACATCTTGGCTTGGACTTGGATTTCTTGATAGACTTGGAATACTTGTTACACTTTGCTTTCACGGCAACTTCTATTTAGTGTCGTCGCCACTTCAATTTTTTCTGAGCCCTAATAACCTAACAAAAATTTAGTTTTCTACTTTTTTGTTTTGTTTTGTTTTTTTGTTTTTTATTTTTCTTCTTTGATTGAGGAAGAGCGTACATTAGATTCTTTTGACTGTACTTAATAGGTAGGAAGCTCGCTCATCAATTGCATCTGGAACGCAAGCGCATTGACTGGGCCCGAGAACTTCA
>Ga0114966_10005626_pt1 | contig 10561 bp, 6 predicted proteins | sample M_130207_XF_Meta_FD_87029 | JGI IMG/M metagenome (GOLD analysis project Ga0114966, IMG submission 87029) | Freshwater microbial communities from Lake Montjoie, Canada to study carbon cycling - M_130207_XF_MetaG | ecosystem: Environmental > Aquatic > Freshwater > Lake | place: Lake Montjoie...
CCTTCTTGCCAGCCTTTGCTGCATCAGTTGCAGCTGCGAAGTTACCCGCACCTGAACCACCAGCAGCTGAGTAAATAACATCTGTACCCTTATCGATCATTCCCTTAGCAATAACCTTTGCCTTAGCTGGGTCATTGAAACCAGAGAAATCTGGGAACTCAGTTACGTACTTAACATCAACTGTTGCAGACTTCTTTGTTGCCTTAACACCAGCAACGAATCCTGCTTCAAACTTTTGTAGTAGCGGAATACGAACTCCACCGATGTAACCGATCTTTCCTGACTTTGATGCAAGTGCTGCTGCAACGCCAGCAAGGTATGAACCCTGCTCTTCAGCGAATACAAGACCTGCAACGTTAAGAAGATCTACAGATGCATCATCAACAATTCCAAACTGCACCTTTGGATAATCTGATGCAACGGCCTTTAGTGGGCCTGCATACAAGAAACCAACTGCGATGATTGGGTTGTATCCAGCCTTAGCAAGAAGACGTAGCTTGTCTTCGCGCTCTGAATCTGAACCTGTTGTGACTGTTACTTCTTTAGCAGTAACACCAAACTTCTTCTTAGCCGCATCTAGACCAGCTGCTGCAGAGTCATTGAAAGACTTATCTCCGCGGCCACCGATGTCATAAGCAAGACCAACTTTTACCTTTGATGCTGCAGTTGCTGATGGCGCAACAAATGCTGTAACAGCAAGAGTTGCAGCAGCGAGTACTGCTACGAGACGAAATACTTTCTTCAATTTTCCTCCTTCAAGGGGCTCTTTTATAGGCGCTTTAGCAGCTATAAAAGCTCTGTGTGGATGCGAGCCTAGTAGTTGTGCATGAATAAACTCAACACACACCCGCTGGTTTTGGTACTACTGATGTAACGTTTTGGAAAACTCTCAACCTGGCCTTGATAGTGCTAACTCTCGCTTATTTAACGATTCCCAAGTTCTCATAGGCTTTTTCAAGGGTTTGTGAGGCTACTACGCGTGCTTTTGCTGCACCTTCGTGCAAAAGATCAAGCAAATGCTTTTCATCACCTAAAAGTTCAAGCGCGTTTGCGCGGATTGGGCGGAAATACTCAACGACAACTTCTGCGACAGCTCCCTTGAAATCACCGTAGCCCTTACCTTCAAACTCTTTTTCAATACTCTCAATGCTTTGACCTGAAAGTGCGCTATGGATTGTTAGTAAATTACTAATTCCTGGCTTTTCTTTTTCATCGAATGTAACTTCGCGGCCCGCATCAGTTGCTGCGCTTTTAATCTTTTTTGCATTTGATTCTGGTGTATCCATAAGTTCTAGTACACCGGCGGCAGAGCCCGAAGACTTACTCATTTTTGACGATGGATCCTGCAAGTCTTGAATTTTTGCTGCAGTCTTTAAAATAAAGTTATCAGGGATAGTAAATGTCTGACCGAAGCGAGTGTTAAAACGGCCGGCTAAGTCACGAGTGAGTTCAATGTGTTGACGTTGATCTTCACCAACTGGCACCAGATCTGCTTGATACAACAAAATATCGGCCGCTTGCAACATTGGATAAGTGAATAAACCAACACGTGCGGAATCAGCGCCACCTTTTGCAGATTTATCTTTGAATTGCGTCATACGGCTTGCTTCGCCAAAACCAGCCATGCACTCCATTAACCAACCAAGTTGATTGTGTTGTGGAACTTGAGATTGAACAAAAAGAGTTGACTTTTCGGGCGAGATCCCCAGAGCAAGTAATTGAGCAGCTGAAGCTAAAGTGCGTTTGCGCAATAGTGATGGCTCGATTTCGCCAGTAAGTGCGTGCAAATCTACGATGCAATAGAAAGCATCGTGGCCATCTTGAAGATCGACCCACTGCTTTACTGCGCCAAGATAGTTACCTAGGTGAAATGAATCGCTTGTAGGCTGAATTCCAGATAAAACTCGCTTGGTGCTCATGCGTTAATTCTTTCACACATCAGGAGGTGCGAGAGATCAATAACTGGCCAGCGCGTTTACCTTCCATCGAAAGCACTGTAATTCGCAGCCCGTTGACGCTGACAACATCATGGTCTTTGGGGATTCGTCCTAAATAATGCATGACAAATCCACTTGCTGTTTCATATGGGCCGTCTGGAATTTCAAGGCCAATTTGTTCGATTAAGTCCGCAATTGAAATAAGTCCATCAACTTCAAAATCACCCGTGCGTGCTTCTTGTGAAACTTCGCCCTCGTCTTCATCATATTCATCACGAATATCTCCAATGAGGCACTCAACTAAATCCTCAAGGGTGACAATTCCATCAGTGCCGCCATATTCATCTAAAACGATTGCTACATGCTGGCCTTGTTCACGCATCTCAGTTAGCGCAGGCAGAATTCCTTTGGTACCTGGCAGGAACATAATGTTTCGGACCAGCTCAATAATTTTGGTTGCCTTTGATGCAAGCGAAGTATCGAGTAAGTCGCGAACATGAATAAAACCGATAACTTCATCAGATGATCCGCGGATCACTGGATAACGTGAGTGCGCGCGGTCAACCGCTAATTCAATTGCTTTTCCAACAGTTAATGATGCATCCATAAAATCAACTTCAGTGCGCGGCACCATGACTTCATGAATTTGGCGCTCAGATGCATTGAAAACTTCTTCCACGATGTCGCGTTCTTCATCGGTTAACGCAGCATGGCCGGCAACTAAATCAAGGAGCTCTTCTTCAGAAATCTGGCTTCGAGCTTCCTTTGGATCGATTCCAAATCCGCGAACTACGAAATCTGTAGACCTAGATAGCAGCCAAATGACTGGGCGGAAAATTTTGGCAATCACATCAATAATTCCTGCCGATGCCAAAGAAATTTCTTCGCTTCTAAACAAAGCCAAACGTTTTGGCACAAGTTCGCCAAATACCAGTGAAAAATATGCGATCACTAAAGTCACGCCAATAATTGAAATTGTTGTGCTCAGGCCATTAGACAAACCTTTTCCTTCAAGCCACGGGATTACATAGCCGCCAAGTTTTTCAGCGCCAAGGGCTGCAGATAAAAAGCCACATACAGTTACGCCAACTTGCGCCGCAGCTAAGAAACGGTTCGGGTTTTCAGCCAGCTTTGCAACGCGAGCGCCGCGTTTTCCACGGCCCGCGATTTGGCGAATCTGGCTTTCGCGTAAGGAGATGAGCGCAATTTCAGCAGCAACAAAAAGGGCGGCCAATAAAATAAGGCTGGCCACCAAGGCTAAATCCGCAAATAACGTACCGACCGAGTGAGTCTGCATTATGTGGCCAACTATACGGCACGGCCTTTAGGCCAGGCATTGGCATCTGCCCCTTTTACGCGTAATCTTCGCGGTGTTGGTCCATCCGGACCATCACCTTCATCCACGGACCGTCGGGCACGTACCTGCCAGGAGAAGGAGAGCAATCTCATGGCATCAGCAGTTTTCGAAGCCGCATCACGTATCTATCCAGGAACAACCGCGCCAGCTGTCGATAAGTTAAATCTCACCGTTAATGATGGTGAGTTTTTAGTTTTAGTCGGCCCATCTGGCTGCGGAAAGTCAACATCACTACGTATGTTGGCTGGACTTGAAGAAGTCGATAACGGAAGAATCTTGATCGGTGATCGCGACGTAACAAACGTTGCACCAAAGGATCGCGATATTGCGATGGTTTTCCAGTCTTATGCACTGTATCCACACATGACAGTTGCAGAGAACATGGGCTTCGCACTAAAGATTGCTGGAACACCAAAAGAAGAGCGCGAACGCCGTGTTCTTGAAGCAGCAAAACTTCTTGATCTCGAGCCATACTTAGAGCGCAAACCAAAAGCTCTATCAGGTGGACAACGCCAGCGCGTTGCAATGGGCCGCGCGATTGTTCGCGAACCACAGGTTTTCCTTATGGATGAACCTCTTTCAAACCTTGATGCGAAGTTGCGTGTTGCAACTCGTACACAAATTGCTGCGTTGCAGCGCCGTCTAGGAATCACAACTGTTTATGTAACGCACGACCAAGTTGAAGCTATGACAATGGGCGATCGTGTTGCAGTTCTAAAAGATGGTTTGCTACAGCAAGTAGACACACCTCGTAATCTCTATGACAACCCAGCAAATGCTTTCGTTGCAGGCTTTATTGGTTCTCCTGCCATGAACTTGCTTAACGCTCCAATCGTGGGCGGTAAGGCAATGCTTGGAAATCTTGGAATCGCTGTTCCAGCTTCTGCTGGCAACGAAGTAACTGTTGGTGTTCGCCCAGAAGGCTTTACACCAGCAACTGAGGGATTCCACGTTTTGGTTGAAGTAGTTGAAGAACTAGGTTCAGATGCTTTCGTTTATGGAAAGCCAGCTGATACAAATGTTAAGTTCGCTAATGCAACTGATGAAGGCGCACAGATTATTGTTCGTTGGGATCCAAAGAATCCTCCTAAGGCAGGTCAAACAATCACTGTTACTGCAAATCCAAATGCAGTTCACTTGTTTAACTCAACAACTGGAGAGCGTATTTAAAGTATTAAATAAAAAAACCCGCCGTATCCATACGGCGGGTTTTTTATTTGACTTAATATTTAACACGTTCCCAACCTTGACGAGCTTTACGGCTTCCTGCAACTCCACGCCCATCGCGTGTGCGATAGACGATAGATGGCCGAAATAAATACCCCACTGGAGCGCTCAGTGAGTGCACCAAGCGTGTGAATGGCCAGATGATGAAGAGTGACATCGCGACAATGGCGTGGACTCTGAAGGCGATTGGACTTGCCATCATTAATTCGCCATTTGGACTGAGTGTGAGAATTGATCGCACCCAAGGACCAACGGTTTCACGATAATTGTGTTCTTCACCAATTACGCCAGCACTTGAAAGTGTCGCTGCGCTTCCTGCCAATAATGTCGCCATAAGAAATATGTACATAGTTTTGTCATTCTTAGTTGTTTGGGCGAAGACCATTGCAGTTGTTCTGCGTCGATAAATGAGTAATGAGATTCCCAAAAGAGTTGCAATCCCTGCTGCCCCACCCATAGAGATTGCTCCTAGGTGGTACATCTGGTGACTTAAACCTAAAGAGTCAGTGAATTCCTGAGGCACTAGTAGGCCAACCACGTGTCCACCAATAACTGCAAAGAGACCTAGGTGAAAGAGTGGCCCTGCAATGCTCAAGAGCTTTCCTTCATAGATTTGAGATGAACGAGTTGTCCAATTGAACTTGTCATACTTGAAACGCCAAATGAGACCAATGACAAAGGAAGAGATTGCGATATACGGCAGAACAGACCATAAAAGAATGTTTGTTGAACTCATTGCGATACTCCCCCTAATGAAAAATCTTCTCTATTAGAAAATGGTTCAAGAGCAACTGCTACCGCGCCACTTAGACCCACAAACTCTTTTGGAGGACCAGTAATGGCAAGGGCCTTTGCACGTGCCTCAATCTCTGGTGTCATTTCAGGAAGTGATTCAACGACGGCATCTAGCACCGCCCCATAAATGGAGCCACATTTATGCAACGCATCTCTTATAAGAAGAATAGGTGCTTGGTGCTCTCCCAGTAGTAAGTCGCCTTCTATCGGATTTTCTAAAGCTGCAAATTCAAGCACCACTGCCAAGTGATCTGGTAGTTCATGGGGGCTCAGCAGTAAGCCACAACGCTTATATATCTGAATAAAATAGACCAAGGCCATTCCACGGTTGCGGGTATCTCCATGTGTCCATGAAGTTAGAAATAATGAACACTTTCTCCGCATATCGAAGATTTCTACATAATGCTGCTGCAGCTGGTTAAGTGGCATCTGTGCTGCACTTGTAAGAAATTTTGCAAGTGGCTCCCTAAGTTTGGGTGCAAGAGCATGAGTCATATTGAGGAGTTCTGCATTGCGGTCTATAAAGCTCTGTTCGGGATACACCAAACATTGAGCAGCAATTGCACGCGCTAACTCCTTGCTCACTTTGTCTGCCTGTCTTTCATAATGTGAAAGTTTTCAATTGTGACAGGGACAGGGTTTCCTGATGATTGACCAAATGGTCCAGAGTTTGGACCAAGATCGACACCATCAAGAGAGCAACCCGAACCCTTACCCATGTTTTCAAGATCTTTAGCCTGTTCAGTATGTGCTGCTGGAATTACATAGCGATCTTCATATTTAGCGATTGCAAGCAATCGATACATCTCATAAATGGATTCTTGATCCATACCTACTGCTGCAGGAATCTCAGGTCGAGGCTCTCGCCCTAAGTTGATATCACGCATATAAGAGCGCATGGCAGATAATTTGCGAAGCGTTGACTCTACTAATTCAGTATCTCCGGCAGTAAATAACTCAGCCAGATAGGCAAGTGGAATTCGAAGTGCGTTAATAGCACCGAATAGGTTCCCTACATCCTCACCATCATGTCCAGTTTCAGTTAACACATCAACGATTGGTGAAAGTGGTGGAACATACCAAACCATTGGCATTGTGCGATATTCAGGGTGAAGCGGAAGTGCAATCTTGTAAACCTTTGCTAATTTATAAACTGGAGAATTTTGAGCTGCAACTAGCCAGTCTTCTGGAATTCCTTCAGCTCGAGCTGCCGCAAGGACCTCTGGATCGTTTGGATCCAAAATGAGATCTAGTTGCGCTTGATAAAGATCTTTTTCATTTTCTGTAGCAGCTGCCTCTGCAACTCGATCTGCGTCATAAAGAAATAGCCCCAAATAGCGAAGGCGACCAACACATGTTTCTGAACAGACGGTAGGAAGTCCTATCTCAAGGCGTGGGTAACAGAGTGTGCACTTTTCTGCTTTACCAGTCTTATGGTTGAAGTAAACCTTCTTATATGGACATGCTGATACACACATTCGCCAACCACGGCACTGTTGTTGATCAACTAAAACTATTCCATCTTCTGCACGCTTATACATTGCCCCAGATGGACACGCTGCAACACATGCCGGATTCAGGCAGTGTTCACAGATGCGTGGCAGGTAGAACATAAATGTCTGCTCAAAAGCTAACTTAACTTTAGTTGTCACATCTTGCGCAAGTTTTTGTAGAATTGGATCTTTCTCAATGTTTTCAGGACCGCCACCTAAATCATCGTCCCAGTTTGCTGACCATTCAATTTTCATCGGCTTGCCCGTGATGAGAGATTTAGGGCGCGCTACAGGAGTCTGTTGTCCGAGTGGCGCAGTAATTAGGTTGTCATATTCATAGGTCCAAGGTTCGTAATAATCTTTAATGTTTAACATTCTTGGATTAGAAAATATTGAGAGGAGACGACGTGCTCGACTTCCAGCTTTTAGGCGCAGACGACCTCGTGAAGTTCTTACCCAGCCACCTTTTGCTTTTGCTTGATCTTCATAGCCGCGTGGATATCCCTGACCTGGTCGAGTTTCAACATTATTAAACCAAGCGTATTCAAGTCCAGTGCGGTTAGTCCATGCCTGTTTGCACGTTACTGAACATGTGTGACATCCGATGCATTTATCAAGATTCATCACCATGCCCATTTGGGCCATGACTTTCATTAGTACTCCACATCTTGAGAACGTCGGCGGATAACAGTTATTTCATCGCGCTGATTACCGGTAGGTCCTAGGTAATTAAATGCGAATGTCAGTTGGGCATATCCCCCAATAAGGTGTGAAGGTTTAATCATGAGACGAGTTAAGGAGTTGTGGATTCCTCCGCGCTTGCCTGATGTTTCTGCTAGCGGTACATCTACAACACGATCTTTAGCGTGATACATAAATACGGTGCCAGCTGGCATGCGGTGGGATACACAAGCACGAGCAACTACAACGCCGTTTCTGTTGTAAGCCTCAATCCATTCATTATCTTTAACACCAATCGTTTCGGCATCTTCTACGCTCATCCAAATCTCTTGACCACCACGTGATAGCGAGAGCATAAATAGGTTGTCTTGGTACTCGGAGTGAATGGACCACTTTGAATGCGGCGTTAAATATCTAACTGTGACTTCTTTTTCGATTCCATCACCTTGACTACCAAAAATACGGTGCATGTTTAATGGTGGTCTAAAGGTTGGCATCTGTTCGCCAAGTTCGCTCATCCAGTCGTGATCGATAAAGAAATGCTGTCGACCCGTCAATGTATGCCACGGTTTTAATCGCTCAACGTTTATCGCAAAAGCGGTATATCTTCGCCCGCCATGTTCAGAGCCTGACCATTCAGGACTTGTAATAACTGGGACAGGTCTTGCCTGTGTATCTGCAAAAGTGATTCGTTTACCTTCATTATCTAGAGCTAAGTCAGTGAGCTGTTGGCCAGTTCGTTTTTCTAAGGCTCTAAAGCCAGCAACTGCTATTCGCCCATTAGTTGTACCTGATAAAGCCAAGATCGTTTCGCATGCATCCACATCACGAGCAAGTGATGGTCTTCCTTCAGCTACGCCATGTGAAATAACTCCGTTTTTATGACGCAGAAGTTCAATCTCAGGTAGCACGCTGACTGGAACGCCCTTTGTATTCGTTCCTAGTTGATCAAGGAGCGGACCTAGTGCGCCCATTTTTTCACCAAGCTGTGTGTAGTTACGTTTAACTACAACTAATTTTGGCATTGTCACACCTGGGATTGGTTCTACTGTGCCATCTTTCCAATCTTCGACGATTCCACTTGGGTTGGCCATTGCATCCGGGGTGTCATGCAGAAGCGGAACAACAACAATGTCTTCGCGTTCATCTAAGTGTCCCTTAGATTGCTCAGCAACTTGACGGCCTAACATTTGGAAAATGTCGTAATCAGTTTTAGTTTCCCACGGTGGATTGATCGCCGGTGTGAATGCGTGCACAAATGGGTGCATATCCGTACTTGAGAGATCATGCTTCTCATACCAGGTAGCTGCAGGCAATAGAATGTCACCGAAAAGACCAGTACTTGTCATTCTAAAATCAATCGAAACTAGTAGGTCCAATTTTCCTTCGGGAGCTTCTTCTTGCCACTTCACATCGCGTGGTCTTGCATCAGCGGCATTTTCTTCAGCACGCACAGAATTATCAGTTCCGAGCAAATGTTTAAGAAAGTACTCATTTCCTTTACTAGATGACCCCAAAATATTTGCCCGCCAAACAGTTAATACGCGCGGCCAGTTCTCAGGTGCATCTGGATCTTCAATTGCAAACTTTAGATTTCCATTTTTAAGTTCATCAACTACATGTGCAGCAGGATCTACTCCTAGTGCACGTGCTTCATCGACTAGATCTAAAGAGTTACGGTTTAATGATGGATATGAAGGCATCCAGCCCATTCGTGCTGATTTAGCCATCACATCAATTGCGCTCATATCCTCAAAACGGTTTTCACCCAGTGGTGAAGCCAGTAGTTCTGACTTCAAAGCGTCGTAACGCCACTGATCAGTAGATACATACCAAAAAGCAGTACCAATCATCTGTCGCGCTGGTCGTGCCCAATCAGCGCCGAAAGCTAACTGCGCCCATCCTGTTACTGGACGGCACTTTTCTTGACCAACATAGTGCGCCCAACCGCCGCCATTAACACCTTGGCACCCGGTGAGTGTTACTAATGCCAAAAATGTTCGATACATGGTGTCGGAGTGGAACCAATGGTTAGTTCCAGCGCCAAGCAGAATCATTGAACGACCCTCTGATTCATCGGCATTTTGCGCAAACTCTCGTGCAATACGAATTGCCTGAGCTGCAGGTACATTTGTAATCTCTTCTTGCCACGCTGGTGTGTAAGGCTTTGTATCGGTGTAGTCAGTTGGCCAATCACCTTCAAGACCTTCACGACCAACTCCATATTGTGCAAGCATCAAGTCATAAACTGTTGTAACTTTCTTATCACCAATTTGAATTGTTGGTACTCCGCGCTGAAGTACTCCGCCGCTTTCAGATTCCTTTTGTCCCATATCAAAACGAGGCAGAAGAATCGGTGCTGCCGAAGCATCAGTACGTCCATAGACAGTTAGTAAAGGATCCACACCTTCAAGATCTAAATTCCATTTACCCATCGAATCATCGTTGTAGCGATGACCTAATGAACCATTGGGAATATACGTTTTGCCGTTAACCGAATCCAAGACCACAGTCTTAAATTTCGAGCCCTCAGAAGTGTCGCCCAAATCGGATGCAACTAGGAATTTATCTGGTACCCAGGCACCATCTTTTTTACGCAGAGATACTAAATAAGGAAGATCGGTGAACTTTTTTACATAGTCGGTAAAACGTGGAGTTTGTTTATCAACGAAAAACTCTTTCAAAATAACGTGACCCATGGCCATGCCCAGTGCACCATCTGTACCTGGATGCGGAGCGACCCACTCGTCGGCAAATTTCGTGTTATCTGCATAATCAGGGCTTATAGCAATAACTTTTTGACCCCGATATCTAGCCTCGGTCATGAAGTGCGCATCTGGTGTTCGTGTCACAGGAACATTTGAACCCCACATTATTAAATATGAAGCATTAAACCAATCAGCAGATTCTGGTACATCGGTTTGGTCGCCAAATACTTGTGGTGATGCAACAGGTAGATCTGCATACCAATCGTAGAAGGAGAGCATCGAACCGCCCATTAATGAGATGAAGCGCGCACCTGCAGCATGTGATGCCATTGACATTGCAGGAATTGGAGAAAAACCAAAGAC
>Ga0114966_10005628_pt1 | contig 10559 bp, 12 predicted proteins | sample M_130207_XF_Meta_FD_87029 | JGI IMG/M metagenome (GOLD analysis project Ga0114966, IMG submission 87029) | Freshwater microbial communities from Lake Montjoie, Canada to study carbon cycling - M_130207_XF_MetaG | ecosystem: Environmental > Aquatic > Freshwater > Lake | place: Lake Montjoie...
AATAATCTTTATGTCGTTAATTGAAAAATAATTACAATAAGACTGTAACAGGGTTCTTAAATCTCTTGGTTCGTATGAATACTTCAGCCAAAGTGGATTTTTTCTTATTGAAAAGGTAACAGCCACTTCATAATCCTTTGCAAGTAGAGTCTTACTGATTACATATGTAATTACATAATCTTCTTTCTCAAATACTTTACTATAATTTTTTAATCCCATTTCAAAAATGGTAAACAAACGATAATACCGTTCTTTGCCTGTATTAAATGTAGTCTTCATACAAGCTAATTTACAGCTGTATGATTTAGTTGCATAATTTATTCAGTCTCTTAGTTTAATACCAATTACCGAATTTCTGGACTTTTCTTTCCACCCCCACCATTTGTCTTATCCTAACATCAAACTGGTCAAATGAGCCAAAATCTATTTGAATATCAAAACCTAGCAACTTACGCAATCTTGTAATTACCTGTATTCTATTTAGTTCTTTTACATTATCATCATAAATTATAATGATTTCAAAATCAATACCATCAGTTTCGGATAGATACATTCCGCTCAAACCTTTGAAGAAAGTACGATTTGTTTGCCTACCTACTGCATGTAATGAATTCTTCATAGTTCTGAAAAATTTTGAGACATCGCTAAATCTTTTATTAAAATTGGCAAAACTTGTTTTTATATGGATTGCTTGCAGATTTTTTCTGCCTTGAATAGATTCTATTATACGCAGGGGTTGACTATGAGACATTTTTTATAAATATTGGGGTTGTGTTAGATAAGGGATAATCCCTTTAGGGTGTTTTAATAATCATTAAGACCTAAAACATATCTTACAGCTAGCTATGTTTCCCAGCAAAAAAGGGGCATAACAGTAGATATAAATTGACCTAAAATGGCAATTCATTAGACTCATCTTCTCTTTGCTTTCCAAAAATTGCATCTATTACCTCCACAACATCTTTATCGTTTCTATACCTCTCTTCCATTTCTTTTTGGATTGACTCTCGTTGCTCTTCAAAAAGAGTAAGTTTATTATTGTTGATTATTGCATCCATTTTGAGTTTTTGAACGCTAATTGAATGAATATAGTTTAACTGAAAAATATCCTCTTCGTTAAACTTATGTTTAAGTAATACTCCTTCCAACTTGAATTCAGGTTGCCCTATAATTAATGGCACATGTAGTACTTTTATTAAATCCTCAATATTATCTAAGTAGACATGCTCAATATCCCCAACTGAACCTGTAAAGAATAATACTTCTGATTTTAATGTTTTCCATAATTCATCATACGCTTTTTCATTTAAGAATTTCATAAAAATTATCTCAACCATTATTATTGGTAGAGTGAAAAGGGGGTCTTTTTTATAATATACCTTCAAATATGTGTCACCTTGAGAAAGGTTCTTAACTTGTTTTTTATTTGAGGTTCTAAAGAGGTTGTAAATGATAGTCTCAATTCCTAAATAATTAAAATACACCATATTAGCTGGAGTAGGTAGTAATGGAATTCTTATCAAACTTATTTTCTCAGGCAATTCTTCAATTGCATCTACAATCTCTTCAGTTATAACTGTGTTTCGTTTATCTAGAAAGTAACAGCAACAGGGACAAGACATCACCTCTGAATTGCTACATAAATCAACTTCAACCAAACATCTTTCGGCATCGGTTCTATTTATTTTGAAGTGTGAAAAATCATTCATAATATCTTTTTCTATAAATAGTGCAGAGGAAGATAAAAGACTTGGTTTTTAGAAATTTCTAAAAAAATTTATTTTTATTATTTTGTAACGGGAGGAATCATAGGGTCAATTTAAGGAATACCCTAAATTCAAAGGTCGGATACGGGGGTACCCAGGGGGGGGGATAGTTTAGTTATATGGGTGGGGGTAAGTTCAAGTTTACTCGTAGGGTTGTACCAACACTGCTGGGCTGGGCAGTGATTTGGAATTTAATCACTCAAATAGCTTTATATCCATAGCCATTTGTGGTTGCTCATTCATCATTTACGATGACCAGCCAAGTTTTTAATATCAATCAATTTGATACACCGTTCACGCCCAGCAGGTACGTGTGTGGATTTATTACAGGATAATACATAAGACCTAGTTGCCCGCCTTCATTACACCATTTTTTATCTTGGGTGGGTTTGTTTACCATGTCTAAGACTAGGTCTTATTAATAAATACTCTGTACTCTACACAAAGTCAAGAGAAACCCAAAATACTTTGTTTCAAATTTGCTCAAGTTGAGTTATGTCCATAAATTTGCAGTATGGACCATGCATATCTAATAACCCTACTTCATTCAGGCTTAAAACCAAGCGAATTTGAAAAATTTGACCAAATTCAAGAAAAGAACCAAATTGACGACATTAACCAGCTATTGTCAGAACTATCCAATTTGGTTGAAAAGAAGGAAAATTGCCACCTTGCAATCAAAATAATAACACTTTTACAGAACATAGACAACTACAATAGACTACTTACACACCCCATACATATCAACGAATTCAAGGATAAGAACAATAATAAATTTTTACAAGCAAGAACTACGTTTAAGAATCAGGTGGGTAAAACAAAGTGGGTCAATGCCTATGTAGGTACATTTAAGCAATACCCGAAAGGAGTTAATGACCCTGAAGCCATAAAAAAAGGCCAAATCCTGATTAGACAGAAAATAAGAGACCATTTTGGAATAAAATAAAAAAATATATGTGGTAAATGTTGCAGTATTCAAAAAACATTTACTAGCTTTGCTCTTGTAATCGGAACAGAGGCCTCTTGTACCATTACCAAGGTTGAGGAACCAACCTTTCAATAAACCCTCTCCACAGTTAAATTTATGCCTGAAAACCACAAAATAGTCAGGTCTGAGGAAAGATGTCACCCTCACTAAACCCACGACACTAGCGAGAAAAACCGCTTTAACAAACCCGTTAACAGCAGGGCGTAACACTGCTCAATTATTATTTTTTTAATTATTGAGTTATGAAACACGGTATTATCACCTGGGTAGACCCCAACCAATTGAAAGAGAATGAAGTATCAAAAAAACTTTATTCCATTCCCGAGAATTATGAGTTAATTAAAGAGAACATCAATCAATTCGGGATTTTAGAACCACTCATCGTTACAAATGATGTGGTACAGTCAGGAAATTTAAGACTTCAAATCGCAAAGGAATTAGGACTTGAAAAAGTCCCAGTTATTTATCAGGCCAAAAAAGACATTAAGGCTGAAATTTTAGCTGTATCTCATGGACAGCAAAGAGTAAAAAAATACTCAGAAATCCTAGCCGAGTATGAAATACTTGATGCAGAATATCCTGTTGGAAAAGGTTGTAGAACCGACCTTGACCCTGCAAAAAAGAATAATGCTGAAAAGAAAAAAGCGCTGAATATTTCCAAGACTAAACTGAATAATTTGAGAAATATAAAGGCTCTTTCAAAAGAGTTGTATTCTGATAATATTGATGAGTACAATAAAATATGGTCAGATTTAGATTCAGAAAAATCTTCAATAAACAGCATTCTAAAAGAATTAAACCAAAAAAAAGCAATTTTTGAAAATCAGCAATCAGTTCCCGATTCATTTGATTTCATTTCCGATAGAGCAAAAGTTTATAATAAATCTTGTAACGAATTGAATGAATTGGCTGACAAATCAGTTAACTGTATAGTTTGCTCTCCACCATATTATCAAATGAGGGATTATGGAACAGGCCTTGAACAAAGAGGTTTAGAAAATGATATTGAAACGTACATAAATGGTTTAATTGAAGATTTCAAGGACTGCTATAGAGTGTTAAGTGATTCAGGTAGTTTATGGGTAAACATAAATGAGCCAGTCGTTGAAAAAGAGTATTGTGCGATTTCACATCGTTTTGTAATGGCAATGAGAGAACAAGGTTGGATTTTTAATGACGAATGGTTGTGGATAAAACCTAATCCACAATTTACTCAAGCAAAACGTTCAGTTAGGTCTCATGAATATATTTTCCATTTTGTAAAATCAAAGGAATTTTATTATGATAAATCATGGTTGACTAGCATTTCTGATAAATCAAATTCTATATCAATTGGAACAAATGGGAAAATTGCAAATTTGATTTCAAGTATGGATTTTAGACAAAATATTATAAAAGAACGTGGAAATAATATGTCTTCGCTTAGAAAAAAATGTAAGGAAAATGGGTTTAATCTTACTCATACAGCAGGGTACCCAATTACAATACCTCTTATTGCAATTTTAACATCATCAAAAGTTGGTGATAAAATTTTAGACATATATGCAGGTACTTCAACAACAGGTGAAGCTGCACTTGCAACTAAAAGAGAATACATTGGATATGAGATTAAGCCCGAATTTGTTTTGGCATCAAAAGTTAGACTTGAGAATTATCTAGTTGATGAAATAGGTATGGCAGCATAAAATAATTAAAACATAAAAAATGAAAAAAACAATAAAATTAAGTGATATAGTAATGGTTAGTGACCCATGTTACAAAGTCCCAACTTGGTGTCAAAAGAAATTAACCAATGTTTTACATGGTGAGTATAAAATATTTTTCTACAAAAGTCTATTAGCGAGTTGGGGTAAAGTTAATAGTTACTTAGGAGTAGTTCATTCAGAATTTGTTAATGAAAATTTAAGCTGGAGAATTTTGAATGAAAATATAGGAGTTGATTCTGGTCAAGCAGGCATTTTTAGTTACTCAAGTTACCGTAATGATGATATAGTTGATAGTATGATTATGCCAGAAAGTGATTTTACTTTGAACTCCTATGAAAATATAGGTGACCGTTGGTACGAGGCTATGTGCAAGCTAACGCTTACAACAGAAAACTATGGCTCCTATGAAACAGGCGTATTATCTACTTCAGGTTTTGGTGATGGAGCATACAGATGTCTTGTAGCAAAAAAGAATAAAATGATAGTAGGAATCTGTATAGATTTCGGTATTGAGAATAAACCAAATAAATTCATCAATTCGCTCTTCTAACGAATGATACTAAAACTATAAATCATATCAAAAAAAGTTATTTGTAACATCTGTCAACTCAGGTGAAGAAGCAATATTGAATGCAGAAGAATTTATGGAAGAGTATGAGACTTTTTTAAGTGCTTTCGTAACCAATGTCATTAGTGAGTTTGTAAGTTTCAACTTTTCAAATGAAAAAAACAGAATACTGTAAGAAATAGCAATTGCTGCATAAAAAACGGGGACATGGGCATCATTTCATGTCCCCAATTTTTAACACAATTCAAATTAACGATTATGGAATGGATAGATATTGACTCAATAATAGTTGATGAAACTATGACGAGGTCGTTGAATGAAATAAGGAAAAAGGAGTCAGAATTAGACTTAAATAACATACCACCAATAATGATAGACATAAAAGGAAAAATAGTGGATGGAGTTAAGAGATATTTGGTTCTATCAAAATTGGGATATGATAGAATACCTGTAAATAGAATCAATAAACGGAGTAAAATACATGTATCTCTTATTGCAAATTGGGAACAAAATCATATGCTTGCTGCATGACAAAGGGAAAACTGACTTTTATATTAATGAAAACCAAAAATCCGAAAATCGGTAAACTTTATACAATGATACACAAAGGCGCAGTAGTTATAAGCAGAAACTCACTAAAAATTGATGTCCCATACAAGTATTGGGACACAATTAGAAACAGAGTAAAATCCACTTACCCTGACTCAGGGATAATCAATAAAACACTTGAACAAAAAATAAAAGAATATGAGGTTTTACACAAAGTAGTTCCAACAGAAGATGAAAATCAGTGTGTATTACAATACATTAAGAAGAGAATTGGAGATTCTGGATTAACACAATCAAGTATCAAGAAATACAATAATATTCTTAAAAATTTTGAGTCAGTCGTATTTGATGAGTTAAAAATGAACTCACTTCCATTCAACATGTTACGTGATATTTCTTTTGTGAGAACCTTAAAACAAGAAATCCGTAAGAGCGGCAAGAAAGCTAAAACATCAAAAACAAAGAATGGTTGGTTTAATTATATGTCTGTTTTTTCTCGCTATGTAACTGATTGGAATGCTAATAGTGGAACATCTTTCCCAATAAATGTTAGACCATTTACTACAGATATAGGTAAAGACCCCAAGCAATTAGCTACCTCACTGACACATGAGGAGTTACAATTATTGATTGATTATATTCCGAATGGGTACAGAAACCCCTACCCTCAAACCCTTTCTAAGAATATATTTCTATTTCAATACCATACAGGAGGAATTAGAATACAAGACGCACTGACTTTAACAAATAAGGATATAATGAGTGATGGATTCCAAATCCGTATCAGAAAAACAAAGGAGGTTGAAAAGTTCCCATTTTGTTTTGAACAAGTTGAAACATTAAAAGATTATTATTCGTTTGAATATAATGCAGCATTATACTCCATAAAGATTGGAGAGCTGAAACTTCAACCTTCTCTAATCATCCAATTAAATAGATTGGATGGACTAGGTGATTTATCCATTTTAGGTCTTAATGATTTTGCTTCTATTAAAAAATCTATAGAAGAACAATCAAAAACGGACTCTTCCCTCGCCGAGTTTATTGAGACATTTGATATTGTAGAGAATGAGTTAAAAAACGAACTGACAAAACAGTTTTTTCGTTTATTAAAAAAGAAACCACAAAGTTTCCTATTACCTAAATTAGAATGGACAGACTTCTCGGACACCTTTAGTAATTCAGGAGAATTAGAGTTTACATTGGAACAGGAAAAGTTACTTCATTTGGCAAAAGCTGGTCATAATAGTAATTTGAAGAGAATATCAGAAAATCTTGGACTTCCCAAAATAACAGGCCATACTCCAAGGCATACTTTGGCAAACCATTTACTATCCGAAGGATATACTCCTGAAGAAATACAAAGAGTATTAGTTCACTCAAGTGTCAATACCACAAAGATTTATCTAAAGAAAAGACATCAGACATTTGGAGTAAATAAGACAATGACTGAATCCATTGCGATTTTTAGAAAAAAAAGGCAGGAACACAGAAAAAGAGGTTATTAACCTCTTTTTTTATATTTTTAGCATAACAATAGATTAACCTGTAAAAAGCAATTGATGAAATACACTTTTATATCGTTACTAATAGTTTTTATTACTGCCTGCGGGGTTCAACAAAAGTTAAGTTTATCACATAGATTAACCCAAGGAATGACAAAAGAAGACGTTGAAAAAATAATGGGTGCTCCTGTTAAAAGCGATTTTAAGAAGAATGTTGAGGAGTGGCACTATTGTAAAACAGGAATGTCTTCTGACGAATTTTTGTCACTATTTTTCTATGATGGCAAGTTGGTGGAAAAGCTCAATTACACTGTAACATTAGCCGATACAAGAGGTGCAGCTGGTTCGTGTGAGAAGTTTATTAAGATGGGAAACTATCGTGAACCAGACAGAGTAATTGAGTTAAGAATGAGGTAATCTTTACTTTATCAAACTTCATATTTTCAAAGGAGGTCTCCCTCCTTTTTTTGTGCAGTAAACTCTGCAGTAATGTTATGAAATAACTTCATTTTATATTTTTTAATATTTGTAATATATTGTTTTTCAATGTTTTATTTCACTATAAATGAATAGAAGTTTCCTAAACTTTAGATACAAGTTCGATTCTTGTCGGGACTACCAAGAGGTTGATTTGAAAGTGATTCTTACTTTTAATTCAACCTCTTTTATTTTAGAAATAGTTAAAACTGCAGTGAATCCTGCAGTAAAAGTTGTTGTCATTAGCAATTCAACTCATAATTAAGGAGTCCACAATCAAGTCATTTTGAACCTACAATGACTATAATGATAAACATAGATTTATAAGAAATTCCTTAATAAACAACCATTTTCTATAAAATTGAAAAAATGTATGAAAAAAAGATTTAACATATTCTATAATTGATATTACTCCTAATATTATTATTTTAGTTACTTAAAATTTTAGATTCAATAAACTGGAATAATTTTATATTTCTCTAATATTACTCAGAGAATCTAAATTGGATTCAAGAATTAAAAACATTTAATTAAAAGATATGCTTAGGACAATAATTGGCTTGCTTTTTTTCATTTGCGCCTCATTTGGCAATGCCTTAGGGCAGAAAAATGAAACTATAAATTTTAGTTTTTTACAATACAATGATTTTATAAAAAAATCAAAAGAAACAGGCAAACCCATAATGATGTATTTCACAGGTACAGGTTGTTCACTCTGTATTAAAATGGAAAAACTAGTATTTCCTGTAGAAGAGATTCATAATTTTTATAATAGCTCATTTATAAATGTTGAAATATTTGATGATTTCAAAAAACCAGATTCTGCGATAAAACAATTGCAAAGAAAGTATGGAATTGTTTCTCAGCCTACTTTCATTTTTATTGACTCAACTGGTGAGGTGATTCATAAATCTGGGTATAAAGAAAAAAATGACTTTTTGCTAGTCGGACAGCAAGCAATAGGTTCAGATAATTATAGAGGTTGGATTTCACGTTTTGATAATGGTGAAGTTGAAATTAATACTTTGAAGAAATTCCTTGCAGTAGAGCAAAAACCAATTTTATACGCCAACTTGGATTATCGTTGTAAAGCTCAGGATATGCTAGATAAATATTTTTCAACAATCCAATCATCTGAATACAGCAATTCAGACAATTGGGAAATTATTAATAAATACGTAGGAAATCCATACTCAGAAATTTTCAAATTTCTTCTTGAGAAAAAATCAAAGTTTATAGATAATCATGGCGAGAGAGAAGTAAATAAAAAAATATATTCCGTATTTCAAGATGCATGGTCTGGGGATATAAAATCGGCTTCATATATTAAAGCAGAAAAAATGATTATGGAGTCAAATGAACCCATGGCCAAACTACTTGTAATTTTTAGAAAAATGGGTGATGAAGCAAGAAACAATAAAAGAATTGAAAACATCAATTGGATAGACTTTTTGAAAAAATATAATACTATCGTTCTCCAAAACAATTATTTAGTAAATCCTTTTCTAATTTATCAAATTTCAGAACAAATAACTACAAAAAATCCAAACAATCTTGAATCTGTTAAAATAATAAACACTTGGTTAAAATCTATTCTAGAAATATCAACCAATGAAGATGAAGACTTTTTTTCCGAGTATGCAAAAACTTATTTCATATTAGGGGACAAAAAATCAGCAATTAATGCTCAAAAAAGGGCTATTGAAATTGCAGAAAAAAGAAAGGTGGAGAAGAAATATCTTGACGAATACAAGTCTCTATTAGAAACTTATAAGAAATGAATAAATTAAAAATTCATTGCCGTTTACTATAAAATCAAGCACTTTTGTATTGTATTAATATTGCTACAAAAATATAATTTGACTAAAAGGTTAATGTTTAATATTAATTAAATAATGGTATTATAGTATATTTTTATAAACAAAAGATTTACAATTAAATTAGGCTACACCTTATTTTATGATAAGTAATGAAAAGCCAATTGTATCTAAACTATAGTTTTCGGTCTCTTTTCTAATAACCTACTGACAGTGGCAGGGGAATACAAACATCCTCTTCTTGTTTTATAACCATTTACATTTAAGGCTTTTGATATTTCAGACAAGCTGATATACCCATTTTTCATTTGGAAATGTTCAATAAAAGTTTGAGCTTTTTTCCAATTTTCATTTTCTAGTTTATTTCTTCTAATTGTCTCAGTCCCCTTAATCCTAGCTTCTACTGTTAAATTTTGCGGAGAACCTAACTTAACTCCTTTCTTTTTTAATTCTTCTAATCCTCTTTTAGTGCGTGATGAAATTAATTCTCTTTCCCATTGGGCAACACTACCAAAAATTCCTAGAGTAAGGGTATTAAGCTCAGGCAGTTCAATACAGCGTAATTTAACCCCCTTATTTCTGAGTGTAAATAAAAATTCAACTTCTCTACTAAGTCTATCTAGTTTAGTAAAAAGTAATGTATAACCATTCCTTACACATAGATTTACAGCGATTTCTAATCCTGCTCTTTCATTATTCTTTCCTGACTCTTGTTCTGATACTATATCTACTAGAAAATCATTACCTGAACTAATAAATTGATTTATTCTTGATTTCTGTTCTTCCAGTCCTAATATTTGTTTTCCTGTACTTGTGCGGACATAACCAACGTATTTTTCCATAAAATTTGTTTATGGCTAATATACTGCCCATTATTTAGCAAGCACTAAATGTCGGTTTAAGATTTGTAAAATTTCTCAAAAACACTAGCAACCACTAGTTTTTAATCTAAAAAATCAAGAGACGACTGGTGTTTGAAGAACTCAAAAAACATTCTGTCTTCTAAAGGAATTGAAATATGAGGTGTTGCAACATTCTTTTCAAATCTCTTGAATGGACGAATAATCTTTATGTCGTTAATTGAAAAATAATTACAATAAGACTGTAACAGGGTTCTTAAATCTCTTGGTTCGTATGAATACTTCAGCCAAAGTGGATTTTTTCTTATTGAAAAGGTAACAGC
>Ga0114966_10005629_pt1 | contig 10559 bp, 5 predicted proteins | sample M_130207_XF_Meta_FD_87029 | JGI IMG/M metagenome (GOLD analysis project Ga0114966, IMG submission 87029) | Freshwater microbial communities from Lake Montjoie, Canada to study carbon cycling - M_130207_XF_MetaG | ecosystem: Environmental > Aquatic > Freshwater > Lake | place: Lake Montjoie...
GACGTGCGCCGAGGCCGGCATCTGATCGTCAAACATCTTGGTGTAGGCCGGCTCGACGTAGTAGGCTTCGAGCTTGCCCTTGCGCAGCAGCGTCAGCGTCGTCTTGCCGCGCGGGGCCGGCGGCGGCGGCAGGGCCATCATAGAGCCATCAGCCAGGGCGACTTTACGCTCGGGCGCGCGCTCGATGCTGTCGGGGAAGTGCGCGCTGAGCAGATCCACCGTCAGCGTCTTGGCGCGGTTGAGCTCGGTGAGTTTGGCGACGGCCATGCCCTTCAGCACAAAGGTGAGGTAGGGATTGGCCACTTTCTGCAACGTGCCCACTTGTTGCTTGATCCCGGCGGGCACATGGTCGCTCCTCAGCAGGTAGTCCACCACGGCAAACGGGGCGTAGGCGTAGCGGTTGGCCTCGGTGAGGGCGAGTTGCGCATCGGAGAAGACGCCGGCCTGGTGCCCATTGCGCACGAGATCCGCAAAGGCGTCTTGCACCTGGCGGGCCGAGCTTTCGAGCAGTTCGAGCCGCGCGCGATGCGCCACGCGTTGCTCGGGCGTGGAGTGCAGCCCTGGCACCCGTTGCAGCATCAGTTTCATGCGCGCTTGGATCGGGGTGATGCCATCGGGATTGGCGATCACGCTGCGGCCGGCCACGGCGCCTTCGCGGTCGGTGTAGCGTTCATTGAGCACCCGGTTGTGAAACAGGTAGAGGCCGAGATCCTCGCGCGTCTGCCCGCTGGCTTCGAGCGGCGCGACGACGGTGCGTTGCAGGCGCTCCAGGAGCAGGTAGTTTTCGTTTTCGGCGAGGGCGTGCGCGTCAAAGAAGAACTCGGGGTCTTTATGCCAGGGGAGTTTGACGCCGGCTGCCTTCACCTCTTTGCCCCGGGCGATGATGGGTTGGTAGATATTCCACCACTCTTGTTTGGTCTGATCCACGATCCCGCGCAGCGTCGTGCGGTCGAGCTCGCGCTCGCGCGCGTGGTTGATGAGAAACTCCTCTGCCTTTACAAAGCCGGCTTTGAGCCGGTCATCCCGCGCGGCGACCACGGCCGCCTGCCCTTGGTGTAGGAAATGCCAGGCATCTTGCAGGGCGCGCTTGGCCTCGGGCTTGCGGTCGAGGTAGGACATCCACGAATCGAAGAAGAGCGGCGCGCGGTCGCGCAGCTCGCTCGGCGCGTTGAAGAGCACAGACAGCGCATCGGCGTAGAGTTCCTTGCTGGAGTTGCGATAGTCGATGTAGCCGGCGCTGACTTTATCGGCCTCGTAAGGGCGCCACCATTCGGTGATGCCGATGAGTTCGGCGCGCACCTCTTGGTCGCGGATGAGCCCGCGGGATTCGATTTCATCCTGCACGAGGAGCACATATTCTTCCGCCACGGCTTCCTTCCAGGCGGCGAGCGCGGCTTCATCGTCCGCCGGCGGCCGTTTGCCGACTGTCTTCTCGGCATTGCGGCGCAGCCGCACGCGTTCCTTGGGTTGCAGGGCTTGGTTGGGATTCCACGGAGTATCGGGCAGCGTAGTAGCAAGGTGGTCGCGCAGCACGGCGATGCGGCCGAGGAGATTGCCCCGGTTCATCGTCTGATCATCGAGGTAGTCGATCATATGCCCGAGCTCGTGCGCCATCGTGCGCTGGGCGGAGACCGGATCGGAGAATATGCGGCGGTCGAGCTCGATGCGGAAATCCGTGCCGCGCGCCTTGAACATGCCGCTGGCCTTGGGAAAGTTGCGCAGGCCGACATCGTTATTGGAGAGCTGGCGCGCGAGGTGGACGAGCTCGGGCATTTCAATGGCGCGGACGTGCTCGAGCGCGCCCATCGTATGCGAGCCGACGACGACACCCTGGGCATTGACCGCACGCAGCGGCTTGCCGGGGTCAAAGGGGTAGCTCGGCACCGGCGCGCGGGCCGGCGTGAGGGCGGCGAGCGTGCGGCGCGCGAGCCGGCGCGAGCCTAGCAGGCCGAGCCCGAGCCCGCCAGCCAGCGCATACGCCAGCTTCTCCTCGGGCGTATCGCCTTCGAGGTAGCCGGCGATGCCACCGACCACGGCGCGCGCTAGAGGGAAGAGGAGTTGGGTGTCGATGCGGCCGGCCTCGGCATCATTCGGGCCGGGGTCTGACCAATGCCCGCCGGTGGCTCCACCCTTCTTGCGCAGCTCCGTGGAGGGCCATTTGAATTTGGCCGTGCCCTGGTCAAACGCCGCGACGGCGCGCGAGAGGGCTTGGGCCTCGGCGTCGGTGATCGAGAGATACGAGGGGTTGCCTTTTCTATCCCAGAATTGTTGCCACTCGCCTTTGCCCGCTTGGACATCGAACCAGCGGTTGAACAGTGCGGCGGCGCGGTCACGATCAATCGTGCCCCGCATGATAGCCGCTTCGATTTCCTTCAGCCCTCGCGGGGGCCGGCTAAGAGCCAGCGCGGAAGCTTCCCCTTGGGCGTTCGGCAAATCAAGACCTCCGGCCGCTCCGGGTAGATTTCCGACGGCTTGGGGCGCGGCGGCGGGGTTTTGACTTTGCGGGGCCGGGGCATCTTCACGCACCATACCGGCTTCGCCGGGATTGTCGAGCGGTGCCTCCGGCTGCACGGGCAGATCCAGCTTCTCCGGCGGCGGCAGGAGCGCGCTGCCGTTGTAGGCACCCAGTTTGGTGGGCGGGGCGCTGGGCGGCTCACCGCCAAACATATCAATTTGATTGGGGTCTTGCGGTGGCGCTTCGACAACGGGTGGCGGGGCTACGGGTTCGGGCGGCGCTGGGCGCACTTGCGCCACCAGATCCGGCTCCAGGTGCCAGTTATCCCAACGCGCGCGGAGGGCTTTGAGTTCGGCGAGCTTGGCTTCGAGGCCGGCTTGATCCTTCACATCCACGCCATATTTCTTGGCGGCGGCGGGATTCTTGGCCGCACCTTGCACGGCGCGGATGTCTTCGGTGAGTTGGTTTTGGATCGCGGTCGCACGCTTGGCCTGCGCTTCCATCGCCAGGAGCGCGCTATCATCGGCTCCGAAGAGATCGCCTTGCGCACCTTGCGGCCCGGCCGGCATCGCGGCGGCGGCGCGCACGAGATTGGCGGCTTCCTGCGCATTGGCCCCGCGGAGGGCGGCGCCGACGCCTACCCGCTGGAGTCCGTCGTTGCCGGGCGCGGCGAGGGCGATTTGCTCGGCATGGTCTGCGCCAATGCGCTCATTGATGAAGGCGTCAAACGCGTCAGGGCCGGCAGCGATGCCGATGTTCGCAGCTTTCCGGCCGCGAGCGCCAACGCGTCTTGCTGCTGCCAACGCTTCATCCGGGCCGTGTGTTGCTGCGATGTCTCGTACGAATTTGGCTTGGTCATAAATAGTTCCCTTTCCATCGGCGATATTGATTTCCGCTCCGATCCGGCGCGCGTCGCCCACGGAATACCCATCGACTTCGCGTAAAACCTGAGAGTTGTAGATTTTATTGTCAACGCGGTCGCCAAACTCGACGCGGTGGTGGCCGTTGGCGACAATGTAGCGTTGCCCTGCGGCCAGGGCATACTCGGCTGGGCGGGCCGGTTCCCACAGGAGCAAGAGACCACCCTTGAGTGGGTCCCACGTGCCGGTCAATTTATCTTCGGCGTTCACGCCGCTGGCGCCCTCGTCGATGCGCTTAAACTGCATGAGATCGGGGCGCTGGGCGATTTCCGCGCGCGGCACCTCTATGGGCTTACCGTGCTGAAGCACAGTCGGCGCTTCGTCGGGCGTGAGCGGCTTGGCCAAGGGTGCCACCACCGGCGCGTTATCCACGGGGGCCGGGGGCGGCTCTGGCGGGGCGACCTGGGCGGGAGCAGAGGGGGGCACGGGGGCGACGGGCGGCAGTTCATCCACGGGCGGACGGGCGGACGGACGCGGCGGCACGGGCGGGAGCACAATGTCGCGCGCCGAGCGTGTGGGGTCAAACGGCGGGATGTCCGCCGTTGTGAGCTGCACTTGATCGACCGGGCGGGCCTGATCCGGCACGACGGCGCCGGAATCGGGCGCTATGGGGGCGTCTGGCTCGGGCGCGGCGGCTCGGGCCCGACTGTTTTGCCGGTTGGCGCGCGCGTTGGCGATTTCGGCCGTGGTTTGCAGAGTGCCGGCAGTTCCTCCGCCTATGACGCTGCCCACGAGGGCAGCGTCACCGGAGCCTTCCGTGTAGGTGCGGGTGGGATCGTAGGTAAGCTTGGCAGCGGCATTGCCCCAGATATTTTGCAGAACTTCCTCCGAGGCGTTGGTGGCGGCTTGGCCAAAGACGGCGGTGCTCACGCGCCGCAACGCAGTCTTGCCGTATTTCTCGGCAACGGCATCGGCGATTCTCGCGCCGCCAAACCGTTTGATCATAAACGCCCACGGTATGGCTTCGAGCGCACCGGCCGGCAGGTTAAGGACAAACTGGCGCAGGGCTTCATCGTCGGCCTCTTTTTCGGTAGCACCGCGGCTCAACATGATTTGGCGGGCTTCATCGCTTTGGCCCTGGGAGTTAAGCAGGGCTCCGGTGATAGTTTTCGTAATCAGGCCGCCGGGCGTGATGAGGGCGCCGGCGACGCTGGCGGCGTTGTCGGCTACTTTGGAGCCTAGTTCGGAATCGCGCGCAGGGTCGGGCGAGTAGTTACCTTTGTAGAGGTCGCGCGCGCTCTTTCTCATCTCGCGGCCGGTATCGCGGATTAACGTCGTGCCAGGGGTGGGCGTTTTTAGCGCTTGATCCATAGCGGCAAAACGCTCGTCGAGCGGAGAGTTGAGCTCAGCGTGAATCTGGTCGGCACCGCTGGCGGCCAATAGGCGCCCGGTGGCATCGGCCATTTGGCCTACATATTCAACCGTTTGTCCCGGCAGTTGCGCCAGCCCGCGACCGAGGCGTTTGGTTTTATCGACAAAGTAGTTTTGCGTCGGCTTGGACTCATCGAAGGGGGCGAGCTGCGCCTCATTGGGCGGGGCTTGAATTGGGCTGCCAGTGTCGAGCCCGTAGGGGTTGCGCCAGCGCGGAGCTGCCGTTGACTGTGCAGCGTTGGCAGAGTCAGGCGGCGGCGCATCATCGGGCGCATCGAGAAATGCCCCGGCGGAGGATTCCGGGGTATTGAGGAAATCCAGCGCGGTGAGCGGTGCGGCCGGATCGCGGCGTAAAAGCGCGGTGGCCATGTTTACTGAAGGCCGAATTGTTTTTGCAGAATGGCAGCCGCGGCCTCACGCGTGAGATCGCCCTGGCGATAGGCGGTGCGCACCGCCTCGGCGCTTTTGTAGGAGGTCGGCGCAACCGAAGTTGCTGGGCGGGCCGCGGGGCTCGGAGCTCCTACGCGGCCCGGAGGCGCTTCGGCAGGATCATAAGGCAGCCGCATGCCGAGGGAACCGGCGGCCAGATTTGCCTTTAGCTGCGCATCGCGCACGCGCTTTTCAAAGGTGGTTTTACCTTCGAAGTAGCCTTGGGGCTCATTGGCAATCGCTTGAGCCGCCGAGAGTCGGCTAGCGAGCAGGCTTTGAGTATTGGGATCGAGCGGCTTGGGTGGGCCGACAATTTCGCCGGTTTGGGCGTCAAATACGTGGCCCGCCTCTTGCACCATAGCTCTACCGCCAACGGTAAACTCACGCCGCGCTTTGGGATCAGGCTTTGGTGCTACGTTATGGATGTTGCCGTTGGCATCGACCATGACTTTTGCATCCGCTGGCGGATTGAGGTAGCTCACCCCGGTATCGCGTGGCTGGAGGGCTTTTCTGGCCTGCGCTTCGGCAAGTTTGGTGGCGGCGCGGTCGCGCTCCATGTTGGCGATTTGGTTGAGCCCTTCGGCGCTGGCCCCGTTGCGCGCGGCCGTGGCGAGCACGTCGTTGGCATCGGCGGCCGTCGCGCCGCCTTGCACGGGCGCCGTGCCCGTCATGCCCATTTGGCTTTCCGTCATGCCCACGCTCGGGCCGCCTGCACTTTGGCCGCCATAGGCGCCGCGCATGGCGGCATCATTAGTCTGGCGGCGGGCGGCTTCGCTTTGCTGGAGCTGGGCTTGCAGCGCAAAGTTGTCGATCTGGGCTTGCTTAAATTTCTGCTCAGCTTGCCGCATCGGCTCGTCGCGCTTTGCTTGCGCCATTTGGATGAGTTGCCCGTATTGCTCGGGCTTGGCGTCCTTCACGTCGAAGTCTTCGCCAAAGAGGCCTTTGCCGGCGGCGTTGACGGCTTCCTTGGCTTTGCGGTCCTCTTCCTTCTTTTTACGCTCGGCAATGCTGCGCTGGATGCCTTCGGCGAGACTGTTGACACCTTGGTTGATTCCCTGGGCGAGGATCTGGCCGGAATTATCGTTGACGGTCGGGGCGTAGGGCATGGCGGCGGAGGGTCAGAGTGAGAGGGAGAGTGAGGAGGGAGATGGGGTGGCGTTTGGCGCGGTCAAGGTCAGCGCGCTGAGTTTTCGCGCGGCGTCGGCATCGGACGTGAAGGTGATGGTGAGTTCTTCGCCGGCTGCGATGGCGCGGGCGGCGCGGATGGGCGCCTCGTGCGTCGCCGAGGGCGGCGCGCTTTCCTCGCAGTTTGCCCCGAGCGCAAAATTCCACCAGCGCGCGGCGTCTCCGCAAACTACGAGCCACGCCGGGGCCGCGGGATTGACGTAGCCGAAATGGCGTTGCTCGGCCGAGCTTTCCGCCCACGGCAAACGGGAGTCGCCGGCACCAAATTCCCAGACGGTTTCCCCGGCAGCAATCTCGCGGGTGGCATAGAGCCCGTGGCCGTGAATCGCACTCGGCCTGACCATGATCGGCACGCGCATCATGCGGGTTTCGCCTCCCCGTAGTAATCAAACTTGGGCGCGTGATAGGCCACGCGGTCCGCGACATTGCTCACTTCGATATTGAATTTCGGACAATGCACGGAAGGCGCTTTGTTGCGCCGATCGCAGCACGCGATGCAGACGTGAGCATAGTCGCTATTGACCGACTTATCGGGCCGCTCGGTGCCGGTGGCGCGGTCGTAGCGGTCCGGTTGTTGGGGCACGTCAAAGATGCGCGAGTACTCCCAGATGTCCGCATCGGTCCAGTGGCGCAGCGGGAAGAGTAGATCCGGCCCGAGCCCCGAGTTTTGCTTGAGATCGACGTTGAGCGGTATCTTGCCGGCAATTTGGTCCTGATCGCTCGACTTGTGGCCGACGAGCATCATGTCCCACGGGTAGTTAAAATTGCCGGTGGGCCGTTGGAGCACGTCTTTAAGCCCACACAGAAATTTGCGGCCGGGCTCGGGCGGCAAAATGTTCTTCGGCAGAAATAAGATCCCGTGCGGTAACGGCCCGACCTGATAGTGATTGGTGAAGGCCATGATCGCCTCCCCTTCCCAGAGGGTCACGCCAATCGGGGCATAGTCAAAAGCGGTCAGCCCGCACTCGCGAATGACTTGCTCGGCAAAGGCGTATTTCTCGGGCCACCACGGATCACGGTAAAACACCACTGGCAAATCCACTCCCATCCGGCGCAGTATCCAGAGCAAGACCATGCTATCCTTGCCGAACGAGCACATAAAGCCTGGCGCGCGGTAGCGCGGCAGGCTGGCCCGTAAGAGGCTTTCGCTTTGGGCTATTTTAGCGGAGAGATTCATTAGAACAAGATGCCGGCCGCGGCCGTGGCGCCGTAGGCTCCGATAGCGGCCCCGCCCAGGCTGCCGACGGCTCCAATGATAGAGCCGGTCGTCGCCGCTTTGTTGTTCTGCTCGCTGTTGTAGCGGCTCGCGGCGGCGTTGTAGTTGGTATTGTTGAGGTCGCCCATGTAGTTGAGCGTTTGGCCGGTGTAGTCGGGCGTGCCTTGGGCGAGCTGCGCGGCATAGGTGCCGGGGTTGATCGCTTGCGTGCCGTATTGGCCGGCCACGGCCTGCGAGCGGTTAAACTGGTCGTTATTCTGCTGGAGCTGGCCTTGGTAGTTGAAGCGCGCATTGGCATCGCCGCGGGCGGCGGCGTCTTGGTTCATGGCGTTTATGCCGCTCGCGTTAAACTGGTTATTCTGATTTGCGCCGGTGTAGTTGAAGCGCGCGAGATCGTTGGCTTGGCCGGCGTTGAACTGGTTGTTCTGCGTAGTATTCGAGAGATTAAACCGCGCGTTAGCATCCGCGCGGGTGGCGGCGTCTTGGTTCATCGCGTTCATGCCCGTGGCGTTGAACTGTGAGTTTTGCTGGTTCTGGCCGGCGTTAAACTGCGCCAGATTTGCGCCGATTTGATTGGCTTGGCCGGTGTTGAATTGCGAGTTTTGCTGACTCTGGCCGGCGTTAAACTGGCTGTTTTGCTGGTTCTGGCCGGCATTGAATTGGCCCATTTGATTCTGCTGGCCGGCGTTGAATTGGCTCAGACCTTGGTTTTGCGCCTGAACTCCTTGGGCGTAGCCACGGTTCTGATTGAGTTGCTGCTGGCCGGAGGCATCGACGCCCTGGGCAAACTGCGCGTTCTGCATGAGGCGGGCGCGTTGGGCTTGATCGGTGCCGAGGATTTCTGCGCCGATACCAGCATTGCTGCGGCCCATGCCGCGGTCGCTGTAAGCCGAGCGCGCGGCCTGCTGCGCATCCATCGTCTCGCCTTGGGTGAGGCGGCCGCCGGTGGCGAGGAGCGCGCCGGCTTGGTTTTGGAGCTGGCCTTGCAGGCCGGACACTTGGCCGAGATTGCGCGCGGCATCCATTTGCAGCGCGCCGCCGAGGGGACCGCCGCTCGCCCCATTAAAGCGGGCCGTGCTGGCCTGCGCCTGGCCGGCCTGCGCTTGGCCGGGGGTAAATTGCGCGTTGGAGGCTTGCGCGCCGGTGTAGGTGGCGGAATTAGTCTGCACGCCGGGCAGCCCTTGCGAGTATTGGCCGGCGATGTCAGGCCGGCCTTGGGAGCCGGTGAATTGCGCCGTGTTGGTCTGCACGCCGGGGATCGTCTGGCCGTTGAGCTGGTCGCGGTCGGCGGCGAGGCGGTTATTGGCGGCGTTTTGCTGTGGGTTGGCCTGATCGTAGGCGGTGCGCAGATTGGCCCCGAGGCTGCCGGTGTAATACTGGTTCAGCGAGGCATCGCCCGAGGAGAGGCCGGCATTGGCGGCGGCAAAGTCTGAGAACTGCCAGCCTCCGAGCCCACCGGCGGCCTGTTGGGCCTGAAAGTCTTGGAGCACGCCGGGGTTGGCGCGGTTGTAGGCTACTTGGTCGAAATTGCCCCGGAGGGCCGCGTTCATATTGCCGAGGTTGGCGCCCGTGTATTGGGGCGAGTATTGGGCGTAGGCATTGGCCCCGGCCCCGGCGATGGTGCCGAGCGCGGCACCGGTGCCGGCGAGCTCGGTGGTGGCGTTGCGATCAGCGGGAAAGGAGGGCATGGGAGGAGGGAGTCGGAAGAGGGGGAGAGGGGGAGACGGAAGACGGAAGAGGGAGAGACGAGGAGAGGGGGAGAGGGGGAGAGAAAGTGGGCGTTAGCTCCGGTCTTCCGCCGTCAGCACGCAGGTGAGGTTGATTTGCCGGCCGACGGTCCAGTTAGCCGCTCCGTTGGCGCAGGCAAAGATGACTTCGGCGGCGGCGCCGGATATCACGGGCGTGCCGGGGAGGCCGCCGCCCACTGACGTGAAATAATCATCCGTAGTATTGGCGATGTTGCTATTATTGCCGTCAAAGACGGGCAGCGCGCGCATCGTCGTCGGGTAGGTAAAAATCCCCTTGTTTTCGAGGTTATCCGCAGTGGCGGCAAAGCCGACCACTTGGCCGTTGGCGCCGCCGAGCTTGAGGCAATAGCGCTGGCACAAGATCAGCTCGAAGGTGATGAGGCGGGGCTCTTGCGCCGTGACCACACTGCCGGGCTCGCATTGGAGCTGGGTGATTTTGACGGATTTGCCGGTGCTGGAGAGCGAACCATCGGGGATGCGGAGCACGAGCTCGATGCCATTCGTCGCATTGGCGTAGCTGGAGCCGTTGAAGGTGGTGCTCACCTGCGTCCACGCGCCGGAGGAGCACGTTTGCAGCGTGGCTTCGAGGCGGTTAGTATTGGTGGTGTAATCATCGGCCGCGCTGGGCGTATTGAGCCGCAGCGTGGGGGTGAAGGCGGTGCCGGTATCGTTGTAGATGTAGGCGGAAAACGTGCGCTCGCGCTGCCAATTGGTGATGGCATCGCTAGACTCGATGCGCTGGCCGAAATCTACCGTGGTCACGGAGGCCGCGCCGGTGAGCAGGGCCGAGTAGGTGGCGATGGCGCCGCTGGGCACCGTGGCGCTCTGCGCGTAGGTGATGGCCGCGCCCACGGGGCGGGCAAACCAGCGATCCGCCCGCCAGGTCTTCGTGGCGGCGGGGCAGCTCTTGGCCGTCGTACCGCGCTGCCACACCTGGAGATTGCCGTTGATAAAGCCGTTCTTAAACGCGGTGAGGATGTTGAACAGATCGGTGGTGAGGCTCACGACGGGCTGGCCGAGCAGATTCAGCTTGGCGTAGGTGAGCGGCTCATTGGCTGAAAAAGTGTATCCGGGAGTGACGACGAGGTAGGCCATGTTAGGGAGAGGGGGAGAGGGGGAGAGGGGCGGGGGCCGAAGAGGGAGACAGATGGAGGGGGGGAAAGGGGGAGAACAGGGGCTAGGCGTTGAGGCGGTTAATGAGGGGGCCGAGCTGGGATGGGAGATGCAGGGCGGGC
>Ga0114966_10005630_pt1 | contig 10557 bp, 4 predicted proteins | sample M_130207_XF_Meta_FD_87029 | JGI IMG/M metagenome (GOLD analysis project Ga0114966, IMG submission 87029) | Freshwater microbial communities from Lake Montjoie, Canada to study carbon cycling - M_130207_XF_MetaG | ecosystem: Environmental > Aquatic > Freshwater > Lake | place: Lake Montjoie...
ACCATATATATAACCATTAATAAAGAAATTAGAATTAATATCATCCCAACGAATATTGGAAGTTTCTTTTAATTGATTATTATCAAAAGCATAAATTAAATTAGATTTAGATATTTGATTAAATCCTAAACCACCTTTTTCTAAATTAATAATACCAGTTATATTAGAATAATTAAGATTAGATATATTTGAACCATCACCATATATATAACCATCAATAAAGAAATTAGAATTAATATCATCCCAACGAATATTGGAAGTTTCTTTTAATTGATTATCATCAAAAGCATAAATTAAATTAGATTTAGATATTTGATTAAAACCTAAACCACCTTTTTGAAAACCTATTATTCCATTTATTTGTTCAAAACCAAAATTAAGATTACTAAAATTAGCACCATTTAGAATTAGATTTGAACTAATATTAATATTACTAACATTTAATGTTTTTGTTTCAAAATCTAAATAAAAATCATTTAAACTATTAATATAATTACTTCCACTTCCAAAAAGAATTTCACCATTACTAAAAAAGTCTTTTCCAGTTCCGCCTTTATCAACTTGAATAAATGAAATAATATTGGATGGATTTATATTGGATATATTTGAACCATCACCAAATATAAAACCATTAATAACAAAATTAGAATTAATTTCATCCCATTGAATATTAGATGTTTCTTTTAATTGATTATCCTCAAAAGCATAAATTAAATTTGATTTTGATATTTGATTAAATCCCAGACCACCTTTATTAAAAGGGATTATACCTCCTATTGTTTCAAAATCAACTTTTAAATTACTTATATTAGAACCATCACCATATAAATATTGACCATAAATATTACCATCAACAAATAAATTAGAAGTATCCCATCGAATATTAGATGTTTGACCAATAATATTATCATCGATAGCATAAATTAAATTAGATTTTGATATTGTATTAAAACCTAATCCTCCTTTATTAAAAGGAACAATACCGCCGATAGCATTAAAATCAACTTTTATATTACTAATATTATTACCATCACCATAAATTTTTTTAACAAATAAATTACCATTAATATTAAAATTAGAATTTATATCATCCCATTTAAGATTAGAAGTTTCTTTTAATTGATTAGAAGAATAGGCATAAATAAGATTAGATTTTGATATTTTATTAAAACCTAAACCACCTTTATCAAAAGTATTAATACCTGTTATTTGTTCAAATGAAAAATTAAGATTGCTAAAATTGGAACCATTTAGAATTAAATTAGAACTAATATTAATATTACTAACATTTAAAGTTTTTGTTAGATAATCCATAGTAAAATCATTAAAACTATTAATATAATTACTTCCATTACCAATTAATATTTCTCCATAATTAAAAAAGTCTTTTCCAGTTCCACCTTTATCAACTTGAACAGGTGATAAAATATTTGATGGATTAATATTGGATAGATTTGAACCATCACCAAAAAACAAACATCCATAAATATCATTATTAGCAAATATATTTGAATTTATAAATAAATTTGAAGAACCTGTAATATTTCCATTAGTTGTTATTATATTATTTGTAGCAATAATATCTTTATCAGCAAATAAATTATTACCACTTTTAATATTTCCATATATTGTCATAATATCGAAGATACAAGTAATACGATTACCACCAATGATATTATTATTAGCAGTAATATTATTAACAGCAGAAATATTTGAAGCACTTTTAATATTACCATAAATAGTTGAAATATTTGAGATAGCAATAATATTTGAATAACTTGTAATATTAGAAGATGAAATTATTCCATTACCACTTATAATATCTCCAAATATAGTTGATATATTAGATTTAGTTGATATATTTGATAAAATATAAATATTTGAAGTAAATATAGATTGTGTATTAAATTCGATAATATTCGAATAATTATTATAAATAATATTTGAAGTTGAATAAACGAGATTATTAGATGAATACATCAAACCATTTTGATTATAATTATTGACTAAATTATTAGTTTGAACATTATAAACATTTGAACCATCAGCAATAAGATTTTTACAAATAATATTAGAATTGAATAATACTTCTGTATTTACAATTAAATTAGATGAATTATAATTAAAGATGGAATTATTTTTATGAATAGAATATAAATAATTATTTAATTCAATAGTATCAATTAAATTAGTATCACTTATTTTTTTAATAATACTTATAGACATATTAAAACAGTTTCCATCAACAGATAATGAATAATTGTGAATATTTAGAGGTAAATTTAAAAATTGTCTTTCTTCCCATAGATTAAGAAGGGAATTATATTTATAAATGAATATGAAAAAATTATTAGATAGATGAAAGAAGTTCCCATTTTTTGATAAGATGCCTTTATATCCATATTTATAGAAATAATAGGAATATTGTAAATCAAAATATTTGATGATTGTATTTGAATTTAGATTAGTTGTTTTATAATTTTGGAAATTTATTTCGTAAATGAAATGATATCCTAATGATGTTGATATAAATAATCGTGTATTATCATTATTAATACTTAAAGAAGTTATAAAAGAATTTTGATAAATAGAATTAAATTTTAGGAAATATATTTCGTAATCTTTAATAATATAAAAATTAAAATAGGCAAATGTAGAAATTTCTAATGAAGTTATATCAAAAATATAATTAATAATTATTATTGAACCATCATTATTAGTATCTATAAATATTTGATTAGGATTGATAGAATTAAAAGAAGAATGAAAAGAATTAAAAGGATTAAAATCTAAAATATTTTCAATATTTTCTTTAATATTTTTAATAAAAATTTTATAATTATTATTTGAAATAGTAGAAATAATTATATTACCATCACCAGAACAAGCAATTTTATTTCCTATAAAATTATAAGATGTATTTTGATTAATACTTAAAATTCGATTAGGGTCTTTAATTAGATTATTATTATTAAATGAATATTTATAAATCCCTCCTGTTTGTATTCCAGATTGTAATTTTTCTTTATAAGCACCTATAAAGATATTAGAACCATCTTTTGAAATTGTGAATGATTGTCCAAAAGATGTATCATTATTTGTTATATCTCTAATTTGATATTTAATCCAATTATTATTAATTAATTTATAAATAACGACATTTGAATTATTATTATTATTATTTATATTATCTAGAGTAAAATATGAACTTATTATAATAGATGAATTTTCATTAATAATAATAGGATTATAATAAATTGTATTAGTAGATATAGTTACTAATGTTTGTTGATAAATATCATTATATAATATATTTGATGAAGGTAAAATAGAATTAATTTTAAAAATTCCGTCATTTATTTCTAAAGAATTAACATCTAATTTTCCATTAAAATATACATTATTTGGATTATTTATAATAAATGGTGATATTTCATCTGTTATTAATTTACCTTTTATAATTACATTACTTTCAAAAGTGGCGTTTCCGTTTATATGAAGTGGTGTTAGAGGTTTTATAAGACCTATTCCAACATTTCCACCATTATAATATATATCATTTACATTTTTTTTCCAATATGATATACCTGAACTACCATTTCCTGAAAATAGGACATCATTATTAAAAATAGAACCGATAATATTAATATTACCATTAACAATCATAGAATAGTTAGAATTATATGAAATATTTTTTCCAATACCTACGAAATTTTGAACAAGAAGACTATTAGATGGATTATTTTTATAGAAGTATTCGCCACCTATAATAATAGACCCTTTTGATTTAATGGATGTTCCATAGAAATCTTCATTAAGATTAATATTAAAAGGGATATTATTAATTCCAAGGGTAAATAAGTCATTAAAATAGGAAAGAAGGAATACTGAATTATTATCACAGCAAAAATCGAGAACATTTGTAATATCTGTAATTTTATAAATTTGTTGAGTTTGATATAATTTATTTATATTTCCAAAGATATATACATTAGAATTTATATCAATAACAATTGAACTATTTTTAATAGTTTTAATTGAAGTAATTTTAGAAGTTTGATTAAAATAATTTATTTTTTGTGCTACTGAAAAACCATTATTAGTAGAATAACCTTTTTTAAATGTTAAATTATTATTATTTTCTCCGAATGACCATAAACCTTGATTAGTTTGAATTAATGTATGGTCATCACCTGATGATATATCTTCAATAATTAAATTTGGTTCAATAGTAATAGGTGAATAATTATTATTATAATAATGATAAATTTTATAATCATTAGTTAAAACGATATAGGAATTATCTAAAAAACTTTCAATTTTGCGAAGATTAATAAAATTATTAATAATTGTTTGTGTATTTGTTGAAATAACAGCACCAAAATTATCGAGATAAAAAATATAATTTAAAGGAGATATAGCAAAGTCTCTAATAATTGTATTTTGAAGAATAAGATTACCATTAAGATAAAGATTATTATTATAAGTGTAAGCATAATAATTATATTTAGATTTGAAAGTATTATAGAAGAAATTTGAAGATATTAAAGAAGTTTGATTAGAAGAATAAGAATATAATTTATTATTTTTAGTGATTAAGAATAATTGTGTATCATTTGCGAATATTTTAATAATAATATTTTCAGTATCATTATAAAGTCTTATTTTACCTCTAAAATCCATAACACTATCAGCAGAAGGATTTGATGTTAAATTATCAATATTTAAGATATTAATATTTGATGTAGTTATAGTAGATGTTTGAAGATTATTAATAAATGTATTTGAAGATGTTAAGATAAGATTTGAATTATTATTTAAATATTGAACAGAATTATTAAGATTAATGATATTAGAACTTAAAGAACCAATTGAATTATTACTTAAAATCAAATCAATATTACTATGAATAATTATAGAAGATTGAAAAGAATTAATATTATTTATAAAAAGTTCATTATTAATAATTGTTGAATTATTAGAAGTTGAAAAAAAAGGTGTTTTTATTTCATTTGCTTTCATTAAACCCATTACATTTAATTTAGCATTAGTATCCAAAGAAGAACCATCATTATTAATAACAATTGTTCCTAATTCACTATATATATCTATGATATGTTTAGAATTACTTGAAATAACGAATGCTGGTTGTAAAGGCATAGTATCAACTTTATCAAGATGGAAATAATAGGAAGGAAATGTTCCTATACCTATTCTTGAATTTTTAAAATAGGCATTACCATCATTTAATTGAATTTGTGCTATAGGTATTGAAGTTCCAATAGCAATAGAATTAGTATTATAAACGATAAAATTATTTACAGAAGGAAGATATGAACTATTAATTTTATTATCATTATCGAGAATAAGAACATTAGAAGGAAAAGAAGATGCTTTTAAAGTTCCATGAACGATTAAATCATTTGTGAAAATATTAGAAGATGCTGAATAAGTGATAGAATTAAAGTTAGAATTAAATAAAAAACCATAATTATCATTAAATAGATAAGAAGGGGATTTTACAGGATTTTTAAAAGAATTTGAATTAGAATTAATTTCTAATATTTTAATATCATTATAATTAAAATAAAGATTATCATTTTCAACATAAATTTTATATTTTTCATATACACTCATCTTCTTTAATAAAGATTTATGTTTTATTTTTTAATAGAAATCATATATAATTCTAATTCTTTTTTATTTTTTTTAAGTCTATTCCATTCTGCTATTGTTTCATCTTTAATAGTTTTATTTTCTTGTATAATTCCATTTTTAATATTTTCTTCTTTAATTTTAGATGTATAATATTTATAAAATATTGTATAATCTGTTTTTTTAACTTCTTTTGGAATTTCTTGTGAAGGTTGTTCAGGTATTTCTTGTGGGGTTTGTTCAGGTATTTCTATAATTAATGGTTCTTCATGAGTTACAATTAACATTCCATTTTTACGAAACCAAACTTTTTTATTATTTTTCATTTGAACAGACCATATTAAACCATCTTTTCCATTCATTTCATAACCAATATTATAAGAAACAGCAGAATAACCGAGACCTTTTGGGGATTGTTCTTTACCATTAAAAGTTTCGGTAGTTATATTAAAACATGAATTATTTGGAAGAAACTTTTTAAGCATTAATAAAATTTAATATAGATTATTTAAATCATTTTTTAAATTTTACATAAAAATAAAAGAAAATAACAAAAAAATGATTTATAGTATTTATTAATAAATAATAATTGTTTATGCCTAATTTCTATATTAGTATTGATGAAAAATTTGATGAACTTATAGAAAAAGCTAAAATAAATGAAAATAAGATTAAATTGAATGATATAATCTTATTAAAATCATTTATTTATGATATTTATACGACAGATAATGATTTTGAAAATAATTATTTAAGAAGAGAATTAAGAACAATTGATTTAAGTATATAAATTAATCATCTTTAATATCATCTAAATAGTCTATTTCGTCATTTAAATCTTCACCACCTTCTGATTGATAATCTTCATCTACATTTGTTTCACTTTTATCACTATCATCATCATCATCATCATCATCATCTTCATCACTTTCTTCATTACTTTTTTCACTTTTATCATTTTCTTCAATATCTTCAACATATATATCGAAATCATCATTTTCTTCATTAGGAATGGGATTTAAATCATCATCATCATCTGCTTTAACTTCATTTTTAATAAATTCATCTTTATTTTTAATAGCACGACCGATAATAGATATATGTTTATCAAATAATTGGTATTTTTTACCACAAACTTCTATTTTAATTTCTTGACCTTTAACGAGAGTTTCTAAATTAATTTCTGATTTAATACCAGCAGAATTAGAAGGGATAATTATTTCTAAAATGGGTATATTATCATAAAATCCTTCTGCTAATACACCCATTTTATTAATATTTTTTACTTTACATTTTATGATTGAACCTTGAATAGGATTACATATTTCAGCGAGACATAAAACACAGAATGAAGTATTACCATTAAAATGTTGATTTTTAACAATACCGATAGTTCGTTTAATAATTTTAATAGAATTACGTTTAATATATCCATATTTTGAACAAATATTTTCATAATTTTCTTTAATTTTTTTAAGAATTGTCTTTTCAAAATCGAGGTCAAGTTCATTAGGCATTAGAATAACATTAGTTTTAAATTTGATTGGAATGAATAAATCACTTGACATTTCTTATTACTTATTAATAAATAATAATTAAATCATTTTTTATATCAATATAAAAAAATGACAATTATTATTTATAAGTAATTAATAGGTAATAAATAAAAATGGAATTGTTAAGCACAGACCCGATATTTAAGATTTTAAATGATCTAAAATCTTATATTAATGATAATAAAAACGAGGTCTCAATCAAATTCCATAATTATACAGAATGGACAGAAATGGAATTTGATAATTTTGCGAAAGTTTTTCGAAATAATTATAAGGAAACAATTGAAGATGAAGTTTTAGAAGTTATTAGTGAAGATAAAGTTTTAAAGATATTCAAGATAGCAAATATAATTAAATATTGTAATTCGAATAATCATTCTACATTAAATCATAAATGGGAAAATATGGAAATTGTTAAAAATGATTTAATAAATAATTTATTTGACATTAATTTAGAATTTGATGTTAAAAGATTTGAAAATATTGAAGAAGTTCCCGATTTTAATAAGAAAATGAAAATTTTTAAATTAATTAAGAAATTTCGTTATGATATAGGTAATGGGTTTGAAGTTGTTGGAATGATGATTAAAACAAATAATAAAAATGTGGTAGATTTGAAGAAATCAAAGATATTAACAGCAAATAGAAATTATGAATTTGAATTAATTGTTAAAAATGATAATCGTCAATTAATTTTAGAAAATATTATTAATGTTTTAAAATCTTTCTTTATGACTAATATATTATTAACGAAGAAACAGCAAAAACAGGTTTTAGATGATTATACAGCATTAGTTAAAAAAGGGATGACAATTCCACCATATTTTAATGAAGTTCCATTATTAACACCTAAACCTATAACATTAGAAAAAACAAATTTAAATAATCCCGATGATTATGGGGCAGTTTCTATATTAAAAAATTATGTAGTTACTGAAAAGGCAGATGGAGAAAGAGTATTAATATATATTAATAATGTGGGAAAAGTATTTATAATTAGAAGTTCTTTAAAAGTTGAAGAAACTGGAATAATTGCGAAAAAAGAAGCATTTAATTCATTAATAGATGGTGAATATATTGAATGTCATAAAAGAACTGATGGTAGTAATAAAAATTTAATTGCGTCATTTGATATTTATTATCAAAAAGAAGAACAATTAACATCATTATCTCTAATTGGTGATAATTCAAGAAATTCAAAGATGATTAAGATAAAAGATTATTTAGATGTTTCTAAATGTAATATTGAATTTATAGTAAAGGTTCATAGATATAGTGATAAAATTTTAGATAATTGTAAGGAAATTTTAGATAATCCTACTAATTTTCCTTATGAAATTGATGGATTGATTTTCACACCTGCTAAATTAGCGGTATATTCTTTCTATCCATCTTTACCAGTTCCTATTACACAAAATAATGGATGGGATAGATTATTTAAATGGAAACCAGTTGAACAAAATACAATTGATTTCTTAGTAAAATTTGTAGGAGATATTAGAAGAAATGGAATTATTTATAAGAAGGTTGGTTTATATGTTGGAGATAATCCTATTAGTTCTAATGAAATAAATATAGAAGAAGGATTAAAATTAAGATATGATAGAAGATATAGTAAGAAACAATATGAATTACAGAAAGAAGGATATGTTCCAGTTTTATTTAGACCAAAGATGTATTATATAAATGATATGGAACATAGTTATTTGAATATTAATGATAGGGGAGAAATTAGAGCAGAAAATAATGATAAAATTGATGATGAGACTATTGTTGAGTTTCGATTTGATATGATAGAAAAAAGATGGATGCCGATAAGAGTTAGAGAGGATAAGACTAAAATTTATAAAAAAGGTATATTTACAAAAACAGCGAATGCCTTAGTAGTTGCTGTTAATATTTGGCGTTCTATTAATAATCCTATATCTCGTGAGATGATTACAGGTGGAATTGAAATGAAAGATGGTGATGATTTAGAAGAAGCAAAAAAATTAGATGCGGATGATATATATTATTCTCGTTCAATTCCAAGAAAGACATTACTTTCATATAATATGATTACATTTCATAATATAGGTATTAATGATATGTTATTTACGAAGATTAAAAGAGGTGGTAGTGTATTAGAAATGGCGTGTGGTCAAGCAAGTGATTTACATCGTTGGTTGAGTTCTGGATTAAAATTCGTATTAGGTGTTGATATAGTGAAGGATAATATTTATAATGCTAAAAATGGTGCTTATGCTCGTGTTGTAAGAGAATATGGAAGATCATTTAAACAGAGAGGACAAGAACAGGTTAAATTTCCTGATATTGCTTTCGCGGTTGGTGATTGTACTTTAGATATTAGAAGTGGAGAGGCAGGAATGGATGAAGAAAGTAAGAAATTATTAAAAATGATTATGAAGAATGATAATAAAAAATATAATGAATTTTATAAGAATATTGTTGGAAAGGGTGCTGAAAAGTTTGATGCTATAACTTGTTTATTCGCAATTCATTATTTCTTTGAGAATAAGAAAAAATTAGATGGTTTCTTAAATAATGTAAGTTCTAATTTAAAAATTGGTGGATTATTTATGGCGACTTTTATGGATGGTGGTAGTGTTGAGAAAGTTATTGAAAATGCTGGTGGTAAAATAGCAGAAGGTAGAAATATTGTAGATGGTGGTTCTATTCCTATTTGGGCAATTATAAAGAGATTTGAAAATAATGATGAATATTATAGTAGAAAAGTAGATATATTTATTGAGAATACACAAAGATTAATTCCTGAATATTTAGTAAATTATGAGTTCTTAGTTAAGAAAGCATTAGAATTTGATTTAGAAGTTGTTGAGAGTGAATTATATTCAACATCATTTGAAAAATTTAAGATGAAAGTAAGTAAAGATGAAGATAAACAAACATCAATAGATAAGATAATATTAGAATTAGATAAACAAGAAATTCAAAAGAAATTTAGTTCATTAAATAGATGGGTAATTTTCAAGAAAATTGAAAAATAAAAGATTTATTTATATTTATAAAAATTAATTATAATTGTAAAAAGATTTATTTATATTTTTTGTAAAGTTTATTAAGAATTATTAAAGATTTATTTATTTTTATAAAATTTTTTATTTATATTTGTAAAAAGATTTATTTATATTTGTAAAAGTTTTTTATTAGAATTGTAATAAATTTATTTATATTTGTAAAAGAATAATTTAGAATTGTAATAGATTTATTTATATTTGTAAAAGTTTTTATTAGAATTGTTAAAAGATTTATTTATATTTATAAAAATTAATTATAATTGTAAAAAGATTTATTTATATTTTTTGTAAAGTTTATTAAGAATTAT
>Ga0114966_10005631_pt1 | contig 10555 bp, 9 predicted proteins | sample M_130207_XF_Meta_FD_87029 | JGI IMG/M metagenome (GOLD analysis project Ga0114966, IMG submission 87029) | Freshwater microbial communities from Lake Montjoie, Canada to study carbon cycling - M_130207_XF_MetaG | ecosystem: Environmental > Aquatic > Freshwater > Lake | place: Lake Montjoie...
TTATTATTGGATAATTTATTATTATTTAGATTTGGTGACGAAATAATATTATAAGAATTTGTACAAACCGCATATGCTTTAAATAAATCCATATCTATTTAAAGCATATGTTAAATCTTTAAGTATTTTTATTTTAAAATAGGGAATTTTTATATAATTTTTTATTTATTTGCACCTCCTAATCCTTTTGCCATTTTTTGTGCCATATCCATTAAATTAGACATACCTCCATTTCCCCCATTATTCATACTTTCCATCATTTCTTGCATTTTGGATGCCATAGGCATCATTTTTTCTACAATTGGAGTTAAACCTTCCATTGATTTTGCTAATTCCATTTGTTGTTTCATTAATCTTTGTGTATCATCAGTTAAACTTTTTATTCCATCACTTCCTAATACTTTATTTAAATCATCATAAGCATTTTCTATAGTAGAAGCATAATCTATTTTAGAGCCACCATTTTTTGCTCTACCAACTTCAAAATGTTCATCTGATTTAGTATTAGATGAATCAACTTCATTATTGTTTGAACTAGAACTAACTGAATCACTACCTATAACCGGGACTGCAGGTTCTTTTCTTCTTTTTTCATCATTTATTGTATTAATTATTTCTTTTTGATTATTATTTTCCATTCCTTCGGAAAAAGTAGTTATATTTTTAAAAGCAAATAAATTAATAAAGATAAGTGGTATACCTAAAATAATAATCATATTTTTACTAAAGATTCTAATTAGTAAAGCTAATACAATATAAATTATAACATTATTAAAATTTCCTATAACAATATATCCTATTACATTAAAAAATGCTAATATTGTTACAATATTTAAAACCCATTGATTTGTAAGAAATTTGGATATACTAGTATTAAGTTTCATTATATATATATTATTTAAAAAAAATTGATTAAAATTTTATTTTTATTTATCAAATAAAATATTATGCCCTATTTTGATTTTTATGAAAATGAATCTGATTATGAAGATATATTTGAAGAGAATATTATTGAACAGAATGAATATAATTGTGAAGAAGAAAGTTTAACGCGTTTTAATATAGTTTTATGTGAATTTTATAATGAAATTATTCATGGTAATTATGAAGTAACATTAGCTAAAAAATATTATTTAGTAGCTGGTCGATTTAAAATATTAAATATGAATTATATAAATAATATTATGGATATTGCATCAAATATGAAACTTGAAATTGCGGAATGTTTTGATTTAGAAACTCTAGAACGAATTGCAATAATTAAAACTATTTGGATTAAATTAATTCAACGAAAATGGAAAAATATTTTAAAAAAAAGAAAGGAAATAATTATAAAAAGATGTAACCCAAAAAATTTAAGATATAAAGAAATTTATGGAAGTTGGCCTAAAGATTGTTTACATTTTCCTACTTTAAAAGGAATGTTGCATTCTATTTTATAATAAAAATTTTTTATTTATTTTTTTTTATTTTTTGTATATAATTAATTATAGCTTTTTTTTCATTGAAGAAATTTTCCTTATTTATTTTTGTTTGAATCGGAGCATAGAAAATATTTTCTTTTGTTTTTTCTTCTAGTTCTTCTTTTGTTTTTTCTTCTAGTTCTTCTTTTTGTTCTTCTTCTTGTTCTTCTTCTAGTTCTTCTTTTTGTTCTTCTTCTTGTTCTTCTAGTTTTTCTAGTTCTTCTTGTTCTTCTAGTTCTTCTAGTTCTTCTTTTTGTTCTTCTTCTATTTCTTCTAGTTCTTCTTCTTGTTCTTCTAGTTCTTCTTTTTGTTCTTCTTTTTGTTCTTCTTCTAGTTCTTCTAGTTCTTCTTTTTGTTCTTCTTCTAGTTCTTCTTTTGTTTCTTCTTCTAGTTCTTCTAGTTCTTCTTTTTGTTCTTCTTCTAGTTCTTCTTCTTGTTCTTCTTTTGATTCAGAGACTAAATTTAATTTTGACGAAATATCATATTTAAAATTTTCTAAATTAGTCTTTTTAGATAATTTATTTATTATTATTTTAGAATTTAATAATTTATTATTTTTATTTTCTATTTTTTTATAAATGTAATTTTCCAAATTTTCTTCTAATGATTGTTCCAAATTTTCTTCTAATGATTGTTCCAAATTTTCTTCTAAATTTTCATCTAATAATTGGTCTCTATTTATTTCTATTATTTGTTCTAAATTAACATCCAATGTTTGGTCCAAATTTTCCTCTTTATTATAAAAAATATCAGTATTATTTTTAAATTTATATTTTTCTACAAAAAAGTAATTATTATTAAAAGGAAAATATCCAAGTGCATTTTCTTGTTGAATATCTAAATTTTTCCATATTAATTTAATTGTATCAACTGAAAAAGTAATATCTCTTTGTTTAATAAAATTATAAGTTATTGATTTTTTATATTTGGTTACTTTTTCAAAATTTGATAATTTTTGTTTTAAATGAAATTTATTTTTTATTATATTCATTGTAATTTCAAAATTATAAAGAATATCTTCATAATTAATAAGTATAAAGTTTTTAACTTTAAATGGCATTAATTTTATTAAAAAATTTTGTTTTACTTTTCTTAATTCAAAAATATTTTTATATTTTTTCCCATTTAAATAATTTAAATCTCTTGTATTTATTATTTCTTTTTGGTTATAATTTAATTTATTATTTAATAATAATTTATTTCCAAAAAAATTAGTTTCCTCCTTTATTGTTTCTACTGAATAAAATTCATTAAAAAGAAAATTTTGTAAACTTGCTTTATTTACACTTGATACATGGTGTAATTCTTTAGAAAATGAATTTAACCAATAAATTGGATTTCTCACTATTCCAATAAATAAAGTATCATTTGAATCTCTTTTATTATAATTATTATAACAAAAAAAATGTTTATTTCCAAATTCAGCTGTATAATCAATTACAAAGTTTTTTAAAATTGCTTCTTCTAAACAATTCGTACCAGTACATCTTTCTCCTAATATTGCAAATTTTTTTATGTTGTTTGTCATTTAATAATATATATAAGTAATAAATATTATTATTTTTTAACCTAAATTTTTTATTTTAATGATTTACTTGTAATACTTCTTCTTCTCCTTGAATTTTTATATATATAACCTCCTCTTTGCTTTTTTATTTTTTTAGATGACCTTGATTTTTTACCTCCCATTATTTGATTGTAATATATATTATTTTTACTGAGAATATTTGGAACTTCTTCCGCTGTTATTCCAGGTTTTTTTAATTCATTTAAAGCATCAGAATATTTACTTCCAGCATTTGGTTGATTTTTTTTTTTATTAAGTTGTGTAATTAAATTTTGAAATACAATTTGTACGGGAGGACCTCCTATTTGTGGTACTAAAACACTTTGATTTGGAGAAATATTATTTATGGTAGTTTGATTTGAATTATTAGAAGGTTGACCTTGAATAACTCCACTAATATTTTGAAATGAATTTTCAATTTCAGAAAATAATTTATTTATATATTCTTCTGTTTGTGAATTTGGTATCGAATTAGCTAATATTTCTAAATTATTAATTGCATTTGTAATTGCTACAGTTGCATCTTTTATTTTATTAACTAATTCATTATTTTCCTGTTTTAAATTTTCAATTTCATTTGTTAATTGAGTTATTTGTGTTTTACCTTGATTTTGTGTATTATCTATCGTTTTTGCATGGGAAGCTGCTTCTTCCGTTTTTTCTTTTAGTTGTTTTTGTAAATCTAAAATTTGATTATCTCTTTGTTGAATATTAGCCATTAATTCATCTATTTGTTTTTTATTGGCCTGTTCTTGGGCTGCATATTGTTGTTGAAATTTTTCAGTTTGGCTTTTAATTTGTTCAGCATGTTGTCCTTGTGTTTCACCTTGATTAGCTAATTCTTTTGTTAAAATATCTGTCTGATTTTTCAATGTTATATTTTCTTCCGTTAATTTTCGAATTTGAGCTTCATCATTATCAATTTTAGTTTGAATAGCTATTTTTTCATCATTACATTTTTTTTGAAATCCTTCCAATTGTTCTGCAAGCTGTTTTTTTTCTAATTCTAATGAATTAATAGTTTTAGTTAGTTCATAAATTTTTTTGTCTTTGGAACTGATAGAACCAGAATTATTATTTACTTGACCTTTTAATTTATCTAGATTCATTCTTAATTGATTAATTTGTTCTGCTAAACCTTGAATTTTACCATTTATTTCCTTTAGTTTATAAACTAATTTATCACTAAAGTCTTTTTTTTGTTGAAGACTATCTTGAATTTTTTGATTCATATTTCCTAATTTTTCCATACTATTTTGAAAATCTAGTAAAAATTGTTGACTTTGTGCCATTACTATATATTTAATTTATATTAAATTTACATAGAATTATTTTTTTTAGAATAATCTGAATTTAGATTGTTGGTATTAATTATTATATTATTTAATCCTCTCTTTATTAATTTAATTTCATGCAAAATTCTTTTTTGTTCAATTTTAGCATCTTCCATATTATTTTTACTTAAAGTTTCTGATGAAGATAAATCATTTATATAATTATTTAATAATGCTAAAGCCTTTATTTGGTCTTGTTTTTGTTCCATAATAAAACGATAATAATTGATATAATCATTTTTTACTGTATCCAAAAATTTATTTTGCCTTAAAACATATCTTATTTTTTTTTGTTTTTGTATTAACATTCTTCTTTTGGCATCAATTACTTCTTCTATATGAATTAATCTTTCATCTATATCACATAAAGGCATTGGAAGAGATACTTTTATAGGAATTATTTCCATTCTTAAAATTACTTATTATTTTATTATTTTATAAAAAAATTTAAAATCTTTCTTATATATAATTTAGGATGTCAAAAAATATTTCTGAACCTTTGCTAGCTTCTGACGATAATCGTTTTGTGATGTTTCCGATTAAATATCAAGATATATGGGAAATGTATAAAAAACAAATAGATTGTTTTTGGAGAGCAGAAGAAATTGATTTAACAAAGGATTTATCACATTGGGACACGTTAAATCAAGACGAAAAATTTTTTATTTCAATGATTTTGGCTTTTTTTGCTGCTAGTGATGGAATAGTATTGGAAAACTTGGCTTCTAGATTTATGAATGATGTTCAAGTTGCAGAGGCACGAGCTTTTTATGGGTTTCAAATTGCTATGGAAAATATTCATTGTGTAACTGGAGAAACAAAAATATTAACAGATAATGGTTATTATATGATTAAAGATTTAGAAAATAAAAATGTAAATGTTTGGAATGGTGATGAATTTTCATCTGTTGAAGTTAAATATACAGGAGACCAAGAAATTTATAAGGTAACTCTATCTAACGGTATGGAATTAGATTGTTCTCCAGGACATAAATGGTTGATACAAAAAGGGAATCCAAAACATCCAGAAAGATGTTTGTGTGAAGAAGTGGAAACAATGGATTTAAAAATCGGGAATATTATTGAAAGATATTCAACACCATTTATAGAATTTGAAAATAAAGATGAATTTTTAAATCCATATATGCATGGTTTTTTTTGTGGCGATGGAAGTTATTGTAATAATTATCCCATGATTTATTTGTATGATAAAAAAAAAGAATTATTGTCACAGTTTAAATACGATACTTATCAGGAAAATAATAAGAGAATAAGTTTTTATGTAACAAACTATATTAATAAAGAAAAATTTGTAGTACCAATTAATTATAGTAAAGAAGTAAGGCTTCGTTGGTTGGAAGGATTATTGGATGCTGAAGGGTTTGTAAATTTAAATTCAACTAGAGACTCAACTTCTCTAAAATTGACTTCTATTCATTTTAAATTTTTACAAGATGTGCAACTATTATTAACAACATTAGGAATTCAAACCAATATCAGATTAAATCATAAAGCTGAAAAACGTTTAATGCCAAAAAATGATGGAAGTGGAGATTACGACTATTATATAAGTAAAGATTGTTATGTTTTATATATTACTGGTAAATCGGTAAATAAACTTATTGACATCGGATTTTCACCAAAACGACTTAATATAATATATTGCGAAAGATTAAATTATACAATGGATATTTCAGAGAGAATAAAAATAGTTAGTATAGAAAAAATACTAGAAAATGAAGCTACCTATTGTTTTAATGAATCAAAAAAACATAGAGGAATATTTAATGGAATATTAACTTGCCAAAGTGAAACTTATTCACTTTTAATTGAAACATATATTAAAGATAGTGAAGAAAAAAATAGACTCTTTAATGCAATAGAAAACTTTCCATGTATTAAAAAGAAATCAGATTGGGCACAAAAATGGATTAAAGATAATCGTAGTAGTTTTGCAACAAGATTAATTGCATTTGCATGCATTGAAGGGATTTTTTTTAGTGGTGCTTTTTGCAGTATATATTGGTTAAAAAAGCGTTCTTTAATGCCAGGATTAACCTTTAGTAATGAATTAATTTCCCGAGACGAAGCACTTCACTGTGAATTTGCTGTACTTTTGTATAGTAAATTACTAAAAAAAGTAGATAAATCCCGTGTTTATGAAATAATTAAAGAAGCAGTTGAAATTGAAACAGAATTTATTTGTGATGCATTACCATGCAGACTTATTGGTATGAATTCTGATTTGATGACACAATATATTAAATTTGTTGCAGACCGATTGTGTGTCCAATTAGGTTACAAAAAAATTTATAATGTAGAGAATTCTTTTAGCTTTATGGAAATGATTAGTTTAGAATCAAAGACTTCCTTTTTTGAACGACGTAATGATGCATATGCTTTAGCAACAACAGTTGGAAAAAATGATGCATTTAATTTTAGTGATGAGTTTTAGATTAACACACAATATATAATTTAAATTAAATTAATAATAAAGAAAATAAATTATTATTAATTTTTGTCAATTGTAGTAGCCTTGGTAATATTACGAATTATTTTATCTTCCTTTTCCGAATCATTATCTCCTGGTCCTCCCATAGATTCAATAATAATCTTATTATATTGGTCTGAAATTCTAGAAGAAGAATTTTTATAATCAGGATATCTCTCTCTAAAATTTAAAATTAATCTTGCATTTTTATCTGCAACTTTTTTAATTACCTTTCGTAGCTTCTTCTTTTCATCATCTTCTTTTTCCCATTTATCTTCATCTTTTATATACATTGTTTCACGCTTTTTATCCGTACAATGAATAGGACGTTTTGTTACATCTAAAGCATTTAAATTTTTTGTAATTATACTTGAAATACCTTCTACATATCCTATTTCTCCAACTTTCTCTAAATCTGATAATTGTAATTTAATAGATTCAACAAAATCAGTTATATTCATAGCATCTTTACACGTCTCATTTAAGAAAAACTGTAAGTTAAATGAATTATTATGAGAATTAGTATGAGTAGTTATATTATTATTATGAGTTCCATTTTTTGCTATTTCTAATACCATTGTTTGCTGTTCCATTACCATTTGACGAATATTACTATGTTCTTTAATTAGTTCAGCATTTTGTTTAATAAGTATTAAAATTAACTTATCCTTATCATTTTGGTCTATTTTTTCTTCGGGATGTAAAATATTATCGTGACATTTGTCTTTTTTAAAACATTTATTTTTATGTTTCCATAATCCGTTTCTAGAACTATAATTTTTCTTACAAATGTCACACCTATATTTAAAATTGATGTAAAAATGGTCACCTCCGTCACCTATTTTGTTAGCTAAGGCATTATTTTGATGTTTTGGTGTAATTAAATGTCTTTTCCAATCACCAATTTTGCTACATTTAAAGTAACAAAAATTACAATTAAATTTTTGGATGTTTTTTGATGTAAAAGTGTCACCAAATGTTTCCATATATAGGTGACAGAAAAAACATCTAAATCCTTTTCCATAAAAAATAAAAAATTTTATCATCACAAATTTAAAAATATTTTTTCAGTGTCCAGACCAAAAAAATCAATTATGGTCACAAAAGTGTTTTTTTTGCAAGACTGTTTTGGGATTTTCGATTTTTGGACATTTTTTTTGTCCATTTTTGAAATTCCCAAAATACTTTGCCCAAAAAATATAAAAAAATTTATAATTCTTGAAAAGGGAATATATTTTGTATATATTGCCAAATTTTGGCAGCATTTCTTTAAGTACTTTTATATATATATTGCCAAATTTTGGCTGCATTTCTTTAAGTTCTTTTAATATAATATATCTTGCCAAATTTTGGCTGCATTTCTTTAAGTACTTTTATATATATATTGCCAAATTTTGGCTGCATTTCTTTAAGTTCTTTTAATATAATATATCTTGCCAAATTTTGGATATCTTTCTTTAAGTTCTTTTAAATATATATTTTACAGATTTTAATTTCTATTTTTATTTAGACTTGAGTTTAGGTTTTCCTTTTTTAATTGCTTCTATTATTGGTTTATCAAATAATACCACTTTTTCATAATCTACTTTTTCACGTTTATTTTTATTTATAGAAGAAATTTTACCTAATATTTGTGGAAATTTAATCATTCCTTTTTTATTACATTTTGTAGTAGCCTTAATACTATTTAATGCAATATAAGAAGACAAATCAAAATCAAATATTGATTCAAATAAATCAACATCTGATAAAGAATCTGCTGAATAAGATAAATTTTGTATTTTTTTTAATTCATCTCTTGCAGATAGAGTATGATAAATATAATTTTCATGAATCATTAATGTATGAATATCATGAGCTAACCAATAATAGTGATTTTTTTCATCTAAATTTAAATCCATATCTAAAAGTTTTCCAGTTGTGTCAAAAATATTTGTACTTTGAATATTTTTGCCATCTGCTTTTCTACTTCCTAATTGTAGAGAATTTAATATAAATCTTATATCTCCATTTGATTGTTCATATAATTTTTCTACACTTGATTTACCTATTTTTATTTGTTCATTAATAACTATTTTATAAATTAATTTATAAATTTCATCAAAACTTGGTTTTGTAAGTTTTAAATCTACACTATAATTTAATATAGGTTTTATATTTAGACTATATTTATTATCACATATACATATAATTGGAATTTTAGTTTCTTTTATACAATCTGTTAAAGTTGAAATAAAACCGTAATCATTACCACCACAATCAATATCACTAACAACTAAAACATTTTCTTGACCGTTAAAAGTTTTTTTAGTTTTTAATAATGGTTTAATATAAGTATTTATATAATCTTTATCTCTTTCATCATCTATGGATAGATTTACAATATTATAATCATGTTTTTTTAAAATTAATTCTACCAACAAACTTTTTCCAATTCCGTTTATTCCAGAAATAAGAAGACATTTTTCTTTTTTTTTATTATAGTCCCACTCTAATAACCATCGAATAAAAGGTTGAATATTATTTTTATTTCCTATAAAATCTTCTATTTTATTCGGTTTATATTTAATAGTAAACATTATATATTATTATTAAAAATTATATATTATTATTAAAAATTATATAATTTTTCTTGAATCATTTTTTTATTAAAACAAAATATATTAAAAATATATATAAAAATGTATAATTTTCCTCTTGATATTATATATTACATATTAACTTTTGACGAAAGATTTATAATAAGAAATAATAAATTAATTATTATTAATAAAATATCTTCTACAGATAATCGTTATTTATTATTAAAAAACATTCCTTTGGTAAAACAAATTCCTTATAATCAAACATATGATTATTTACCATGTAATCGTGAAATTGTTTCACTTGGATATAAAAATAATATAAAATTTTATATAAAAATAATTCATTTTTTATATCCTATAGATAGGGAAAAAGAAATTTTACATTCATTTAATAAATTAAAATTACCTAAAAATTATTTTAATTGTAAGCCATCTGATTTTATTTATGAATGGATAGATTCTTTTATTATATAATTTTAAATAGTTATATAAAGATTAATGATTATTTAAAATAAATTATGATTACTTGTAATTTAATGGGAGGTTTAGGAAACCAAATATTTCAAATATTTGCAACTATTTCCTATGCTATTAAGAGTAGGAATAATTTTAAATTTTTAGCATTAGCAAAGCTAGGAGAAGGTTCTACTACAATTCGCTATACATTTTGGGAATCATTTTTTTCAAATTTAAAACCCTTTTTGATAAAAGATTTACCAATTGTTTTAAGTATAAAAGAAAACGGGTTTCCCTTTACTGAACTACCTATAGAAAAAATGAAAGATAAAGATATTATAATAAATGGATATTTTCAAAGTTATAAATATTTTGAATCTAATTATTCTATAATATGTAGATTAATTGGATTAGATAAAATGAAAAGTGACCTTCTTAATAAACTAAAATTAGATAAAGATGATTTAGAAAATTATATAAGTATTCATTTTCGTCTAGGAGATTATAAAAAAAACCCAAACTTTCATCCTATTACCACCTATGAATATTATGAAAGGTCTCTAAATTATATAAAAAAATGTTTTCCTAATATTAATTTTAATATTAGTTATTTTTGTGAAGAAGAAGATATAGAAGATGTTTTATTAAAAATAGGAAAA
>Ga0114966_10005632_pt1 | contig 10555 bp, 9 predicted proteins | sample M_130207_XF_Meta_FD_87029 | JGI IMG/M metagenome (GOLD analysis project Ga0114966, IMG submission 87029) | Freshwater microbial communities from Lake Montjoie, Canada to study carbon cycling - M_130207_XF_MetaG | ecosystem: Environmental > Aquatic > Freshwater > Lake | place: Lake Montjoie...
AAATTAACCTCCTGAGCACCCCCGTAAATTACACCCAGCACGTTTTCTTGAGAGCGAAGCTGGCGGGCGGCTTTTTTGCCATTTTCGGTCCTCAAGTGGCCTTCGATTGTAATTGTTTTCATTTCTGATTTTTTTATTTTCTTGATAAATAATTTGGACGGCGAAGGTATGAAATAATAAAGGAGAAACCAAAGTCTCTCCTTACTATTTCGTTTTATTTGATAACTAATTGATTACTAGCTTCTTGCCTTTAATTGGGAGTGTACAAATAAGCTGGTGATACTCTTGTTTTCATAGGCATTTCTGATGGCTATAGCGAACAAATCCGCCACCGTCAACACCTGTATTTTTTTAGAGGGTTGCTTCAAAGGTATGGTATCACAAACCACCAATTCCTCTAAAACACTTTTTTCAATATTTTCATAAGCCTTTCCACTTAAAACAGGATGGGTAATCATAGCGCGTACTGATCTTGCTCCCTTTTCTTTTAAAAGCGCTGCTGCTTTAACCAAGGTTCCACCCGTATCACATATATCATCTACAATTACAATGTCCTTTCCGGTTACGTCCCCAATCACCACCATGCTGGCTATTTCATTGGCTCGCTTACGGTGCTTGTCACAAATAACCATTTCAGCATTAAAGTAATTGGCCACTTCTCTTACGCGATTGGTGCTTCCTACATCGGGTGCAGCAAAAGCTAAATTTTCTAACTTTAATTGTTGAATATATGGAATGAATATAGCCGAACTATCTAAGTGATCCACGGGTACATCAAAAAAGCCTTGAATTTGTGCAGCATGTAAATCCATGGTAATAACACGATGCGCACCTGCCGCTTCTAATAAAGTAGCTATTAATTTTGCCCCTATCGCAACTCTTGGTTTATCTTTTCTATCCTGTCTTGCAAAACCATAATAAGGAACCACTGCAATAATTTTATACGCACTTGCTCTTTTGGCCGCATCAATCATCATTAATAATTCCATTAAATTTTCAGATGGAGCATAAGTACTTTGTACTAAAAAAACATAATCACCTCTAATACTTTCTAAAAAAATAGGCTGGAATTCTCCATCACTAAATTTTTGAATATTTATTTTTCCAATAGGTGCACCAAAGCGTTGTGCAATTTTTTCCGCTAAGGCTTGTGAGCCAGTTCCAGCGAATATTTTTACTGAAGGATTCATGTAGTTTAGGATATGCGTCAAAGTTATAAATATCGTTTCCAAAACTTAAATAATAAATGCCCTACTTTTCAACATCTCGCTAACTTATACACATATTAGATGTCTTCCCAAAAATTATGCTTGTGCTGTAGGTCCTCCAAAATTCATTGGAATTTCTACCGGCATCATATCTGCAATAGGTCCATTGGCTTCTTCATAACGCTCTACATTTTCTACCAAAGCCTTCATAAATCTTTTAGCATGCATTGGAGTTAAGATAACCCTACTTTTTACCTTACTCTTGGGCGTACCAGGCATTACGTTGACAAAATCAACTACAAATTCGGCATTGCTATGGGTGATGATAGCCAAGTTAGCGTAAGCGCCTTCGGCTATTTCTTCACTTATTTCTATGTTTAAGGGTTGGTTTGGGTTTTGTTCCATACTTTTTATTAAGGCTATAAAGATACAGGGGATGGAATGTTAAAAAAAAATTACAGCACTGCAATTCAAAGAAACTAAATTTGCTTCATGTTAATATTAGATGGTAAAATAGCCTCCGCGGCTGTAAAAGCGACCCTTTTAGAGCAAACACAGGCCCTTAAAGCCGCCGGTAAAAGAACTCCTCATTTAGCCGCCATTTTGGTGGGCTCCAATGGGGCTAGCGAAACTTATGTAGCTAGTAAAGTAAAAAACTGCGAGGAAACTGGCTTCGGTTCTTCTTTGTATCGATTTGATACAGAAGTGGAAGAAGCTGTTTTATTAGCTAAAATTGCCCAGCTCAATCAAGACCCCAATTGTGATGGCATATTAGTTCAATTGCCTTTGCCTAAACATATTAAAGAGTCTAAAGTAATTGAAGCTATCCATCCTGCTAAAGATGTAGATGGTTTTCATCCTGTAAATGTGGGCCGCTTGGTACAAGGTTTAAATACTTTTATTCCTGCAACCCCTTATGGAATTATTTTAATGCTTGAACATTTTAATATTGAAACCAAAGGTAAAAATGCAGTGGTGATTGGTCGTAGTAATATTGTAGGTCGTCCAATGAGCATTTTATTAAGCAGCAATATCGCACAAGGAAATTGCACGGTTACCATTTGTCATAGTCATACTAAAAATTTAAAAGAAGTTTGTTTAGGTGCCGATATTATTGTGGCCGCTTTAGGGGTGCCTAATTTCTTAACAGGAGATATGATTAAACCTGGTGCAGTTATTATTGATGTGGGTATTACCAGAGTAGAAGACGCTACTGCTAAAAAAGGTTTTAGAATCAAAGGCGATGTAAATTATGAAGAAGCTTGCGCAAAAGCTTCTGCCATTACTCCTGTGCCTGGTGGCGTTGGCTTAATGACCATTGCTGGTTTATTAAAAAATACGATGAAAGCTTATCAAGGGCTTTAATATCAATAAAATAGTATTATAATTTTTTAGCTTGAACACTATTACCCAATATCCTGTGATGGAAATGTTTTATTCTTTGCAAGGCGAAGGATACCACCAAGGCAAAGCGGCTTTTTTTATTCGCTTGGCTGGATGTGATGTGGGTTGTGTTTGGTGCGATGTAAAAGAAAGCTGGGATGCTAGCAAGCACCCGATTTTATCTATTGATGAAATTGTTGCGAGTGCTTTAGCACATCCTGCACGTTTAGCTATTATTACTGGGGGCGAACCTTTATTATACAATTTAGATGCCTTAACTACTTCTTTAAAAAAGGCAGGATTTGAAGTGAATATAGAAACATCGGGTTCGAGTCATTTATCTGGAAAATGGGATTGGGTTTGTTTTTCACCTAAAAAATTTAAAGCACCGCTTGCAGAATGCATACTTGCAGCATCGGAACTAAAAGTAGTTATTTTTAATGCCCACGATTTTGAATGGGCCGAAACCTACGCCAAAGAAGTACCAGCTACTTGCAAATTATATTTACAACCCGAATGGGATAAAGCCAATCAAATTACCCCCTTAGTAATTGATTACATTAAAGCACACCCTAGGTGGGAATTAAGTGCTCAGTTGCACAAGTACATTCAAGTACCGTAATTTGTATATTTACAAACCACTGTAGTGCTTTTATGAAAAACAAATTCATTTTATTAGTATTTTATTTTGCAATGACTTTCATTGCGAGTAGCCATTTACTAGCACAGGATTCTTCTATCATCAAAAATAAAAAATCTAGCACTAGTTCAAAAAATGCATCGGCTGCAGAAAAATTATACAATAAAGCCATTGTTGAATTAGATAATAAATCATTTGATAAAGCAATAGAATTACTTGAAAGCGCCATTCAAAAAGATATTACATTGATAGATGCTTACTTAACTTTATTTCAAACTTATTTAGATGCCAAACAATACTCAAAAGCCATTGTAGTTTTTGAAAAAGCACAATCTACCGATCCAGTTGCTACCATTCCATTTACAGTGAAGTACGCCAATGCTTTTGTTAGTATGGGCAATTATTCAAAAGCTTTTTTGATACTTCAACCCTTGATCAATCAATTGCCCACTTATTTAAAAAGCAAGGCCGCTGATTTGATAAAAGTTTGTGAGTTCGCCATGGCCCATCCCATTGAAAAAGATATAGTAGTGATCAATGTGGGCGATAGCATTAACTCCGACGCAGCCGAATACTTTCCCAGTGTTACCGTGCAGGACAGTTTGTTTTTATTTATGCGTCGTTCAAATTTAACTAGAGAAGATTTTTATTATAGTATCATGACCAAAAAAGGCTTTTCTGAAGCAAAGCCTTTGGCTGATAATTTAAATGAGGCAGATAAAAAAGGAAGTATGAGTCTTACGCAAGATTTAAACACCTTGTACTTTGCTGCAGACTATGGCACCAAAGGCTATGGCCGCTACGATATTTACAAAGTCACTAAAACAAAAAAAGGTTGGTCCGAACCTAAAAATTTAGGTCGTAGCATTAATACAGATTATTGGGACAGCGCTCCTAGCATTGCACCAGATGGACAAGCACTTTATTTTTGCAGCAATCGTCCTGGCGGTTATGGCGGTATAGATATTTATGTAGCCTATCGAAATGAAAAAGGATTTTGGAATGATGCGGTTAACATGGGGGCTACTATTAATACTGCAGCAGATGAACAAACTCCTTTTATTCATGCCGATAATAGAAGTTTGTATTTTTCATCCAATGGTTGGCCTGGCTTTGGAGGAGCCGACTTATTTGTTTCCAGAAAAAAATTAGATGGTACTTGGTCCATCCCCATGAATTTAGGCTACCCCATCAACACTTATGAAAACGAGGGTAGTATTGCCGTGGCAAGCAATGGCATGGATGCCTACATGGCCAGCGACAGGGCAGATAGTAAGGGCGGCTTGGATATTTACAAAGCTATACTGGCATCAGCTACCAGAGCTAACAAAACTTTTTATTTAAAAGGTTATATCGCAGATGCTGTTACAAAAAATCCTATTGCTGGTGACGTAGTTTTAGTTAACCCGATGGACGATAGTAGCACCATGCAAATTAAAGTAGACGGCAACGGCTACTTCGTTTTAGGACTTCCCTATTTTGATAGTTTAGGCATTCGTGTAAATAGTCCCGATCACATTTATGCAAGTACTTTTATTTCAGCAGATAGTTTACAATATATATCAGGTACTACTTATCAGTTTTATTTAGCACCTATACCTGTATATGGCAATTCTTTTTCTCAAAATTTCAACAATGTATTTTTTGATTTAAATTCTGCAAAGCTTAAAAAGAAATCAAGGGTAGAATTAGATGCTTTAGTTACTTATTTAGAATCTGCTCCTATGGCTGTAGTGCTTATCGAAGGGCATACCGATTCTAAAGGCGATAGTATTCAAAATAAAAACATGTCCAATAGAAGGTCAGAGTCTATTGCACGATATCTTATCAATAAAAAAATTGCACCTAATAGAGTAAGCACTATTGCACGCGGTGCTAAGTTTCCTATTGCCGACAATGCCACCGAAGAAGGTCGAGCAAAAAATAGACGAAGTAGTTTTGTTATTAGCTTTCCAAAGCCTAAAGAGCCTTCAAGATAAAGTATAAATACTGCTTTTTCATGTAAGTAAAACATGGATGTTTACTGCATGAGTGAAGAAATTGTATTTACTATCGCGCTAAGTATTCTACCCGGTTTGAATGATATTGAGAAAAAAAGCATTCTTGAATTTTATGGTTCTGCAGTTGCTGTTTTTAAAGAACATCAAAAACAAGAAAATGGTTTTAGTGAACTTAACTTGGTGCATAAAAATATATTATTAGCTGCATGGCCTTTGAAAGTAGCGGAATCAGAATTTAATTTTATCAATAAGCATCAAATTAAATGCATATCCGTTCTTGACCCCAGCTATCCCAATAGATTGGTTCAATGCAAAGACGCTCCTTTATTATTATATGTAAAAGGCTCAGCCCAATTTAATTTACCGCAACTAATTAGTATCGTCGGAACCCGTCAACCTACCCTACAAGTAAACAAAGTTGTTCAAGAATTAATAGAGGGGCTCGCTCATTTAAAGATAGGAGTAGTAAGTGGCATGGCATTAGGCGTAGATGGCATTGCTCATCAAAATGCATTAAAAATAAATTTACCCACCTGGGGTGTTTTAGCACATGGATTAGATCAAATTTATCCGAATCAACATCGGCGATTGGCTATCGAGCTGCTTCATCAAGGTGGATTAATTACCGAATGTAGAAAAGGCACCATTCCACTTCCTTATTTTTTCCCAAAAAGAAATCGAATAGTGGCTGGCATGTCCGACGCCACCATTGTTATCGAAACAGCAATAAAAGGGGGAAGTATGATTACGGCCAACTTGGCTTTTGGTTATGACCGAGAGGTATTTGCTGTCCCAGGAAAAATATACGATGCTAAAAGCAAAGGCTGTTTGCATCTTATTAAATACAATAAAGCGCAACTATACAACGACCCACTTCATTTGCTTGAAAATATGAATTGGCCCATTCCAGACCAGCCAGCTGTAAAAAAACAATTAAAATTGATACTCGATCCCGAGCTACAAAGGGTATTATTGCTCATCGAAATGCAAGGTCCCATTCATCGGGATGAATTAGCTAACCACTTAAAAATCAATGCCAGTTTGCTTTCTGGCTACCTGCTTTCGCTCGAAATGCAGGGGCTTATTCACTTGCTGGCTGGAAACCTATATAGTAAGTGCTAAAAAAGGATTTTGCCTAAATAATCGAAGGCCCTATCTTTGCCTATGGCAACAAGAAATACTACCAACCAGTCCCGCATTTTTGGTCAAGGCTTAACTTTTGATGACGTATTGTTAATGCCCGCTTATTCCGAAATACTTCCATCCGAAGTAAATATTCACTCGCAGCTTACCAAAAACATCCAATTACACACACCTATTTTGTCCTCGGCGATGGATACCGTTACCGAAGCACAATTAGCGATTGCATTAGCACGTGAAGGTGGTATTGGTATTTTACACAAAAACATGAGTATTGAAAGACAAGCCGAACAAGTGCGTAAAGTAAAACGTAGCGAAAGTGGTATGATTGTAGATCCTATAACCTTAGAAGTAACTGCCACAATTGGTGATGCTTTAAAATTAATGAAGGAAAATAAAATTGGCGGTATTCCTATCATTGATAAAACAAATAAATTGGTGGGTATTTTAACCAACCGAGATTTACGTTTCGAAACCGATCGAAAAAGAAAAGTAAGCGAAGTGATGACTAAAGAAAATTTAGTAATCGCTCCAGAAGGAACTGATTTAAGAAAAGCAGAAAAAATTCTTCGTCAATATAAAATTGAAAAATTACCTGTTGTCAATAAGCAAGGAAAATTAATTGGATTAATTACTTACCGTGACATTTTACAATTGAGTGCTTTCCCAAATGCAGTAAAAGATAATATTGGCCGTTTATTAGTAGGGGCTGCCTTAGGTATTACCAAAGATTTATTAGAACGTGCTGCTGCTTTACAAAGTGTTGGTGTAGATATAGTTTCATTAGACAGCGCACATGGTCATAGCAAAGGTGTTATTGAAGCTTTAAAATTATTAAAGAAAACTTATAAGAATTTACCTGTGATAGCTGGCAATATAGCCACCGCCCAAGGCGCATTAGCCATGGCTAATGCGGGTGCCGACGCAGTAAAAGTAGGTATTGGGCCTGGCAGTATTTGTACAACACGTATTGTTGCAGGTGCAGGTGTTCCACAATTAACTGCTATCATGGAAGCTGCGAAAGCTTTGAAAGGAAAAAATATTCCAATCATCGCCGATGGCGGTATTCGTTATACGGGTGATATGGTAAAAGCATTGGCCGCTGGTGCCAACTGCGTGATGATGGGAAGTGTATTTGCCGGTACCGAAGAAAGCCCTGGCGAAACCATTATTTATGAAGGTCGTAAATTTAAAGGCTATCGTGGTATGGGAAGTATTGGTGCCATGAGTCAAGGTAGTGGAGATAGATATTTTCAAGAAAACGAATCTGATTCAAAAAAATATGTACCAGAAGGAATTGAAGGACGCGTAGCTTACAAAGGAAATTTACATGAAATAGTTTACCAATACATTGGTGGATTAAAAGCTGGAATGGGTTATTGCGGTGCTAAAACTGTAAAAGATTTACAAAAAGCAACTTTTGTACAAATAACCAACGCAGGCATGAGAGAAAGTCACACACACGATGTCGAAGTGACCAGAGAAGCTCCTAACTATAGCAAGAAATAATTAACCCTTTATACCCTGGGCTTTGAAAAAATTTATTTTTTTCTTTTTAATTTATGCTTTTACGGCATTGCAGGCACCTGCCCAAGACAGTATCCCAACCACTGCTAAATTACAAGTTAGTATTTTAACCTGCGCTGCTGGCGAAGATATTTATACCGTTTGGGGACATACCGCAGTGAGAGTGTTGGATAGTATTAATCATACCGATATTGTTTTTAATTACGGCACTTTTGATTTTAACGAGCCTAATTTTTTAGCCAAATTTATAAAAGGCAGTTTATTGTATTTTGTCTCTGCCAATAACTACAATGATTTTATAGCTGAATATAAATTTGAGCAAAGGGAAGTATTGGAACAAGTACTAAAGCTTTCAAATTCTGAAAAAGTAAAATGGTACGAGGCCTTAAAAATAAATATGATTGATAGCAATCGTTATTACTTATACAATTTCATTGCCGACAATTGCACCACACGTATTAAAGATGGCTTGTTTAAAAATTCAGCCTTTCAGCCAGTGGGTATTAATGTACCTTCTTTTAGATCCGAAGTTGTTAAAGCGCCTTACCAACAAGGATTGCCTTGGATTGGCTTAGGCATAGATTTACTATTAGGCGCCTTCTCCGATCAAAAACCAAGCGATTTTCAGGCCGCTTTCCTACCCAAATTATTCCACCAACAAATTGCCAATACAAGACGCTTGGTAACTACCAACAATGTTCTTGTAGCAGCTAATCAAAACAGCTCCGCTGCCTCTACACCTTTTTATACTTTACTTATATTATTACTAATCTACTTGTTCTCATCCAAATGGAACAGTTTAGTACTACAAAAGCTGGCAAAGATTTTAGATGTTCTATTTCTTTTACTATTTAGTATTGGCGGTACTTTAGTGGTATACATGAGTTTAGTTTCGAAGCACACGGCTTGTTATGAAAATTACAACCTAATGTGGTTGCACCCTTTGTATTTGATTGCTTTAATATTTTACTTTATTCGCAATAAAGTTATTGGTAAAATAGGTATGGTGTTTTTTGCAGCAGTGGTGGCATTAATGCTTACCAGCTATTGGCTTCCACAACATTTCTCAAAAGAAGTATGGGTATTAATAGGCATAGCACTTTTACTAAACTATCGACTCATTGAAAAAGGACGATTCAACCCATTATTTAAAAAAGACTAAAAATAAATACCATGTCAAAAATTATATTAATTACTGGTGCTAGTTCAGGCTTTGGAAAAGCGATTGCCGAAAAATTTGCAGCAGGTGGCTGGAACTTAATTTTAACCGCACGCAGAAAAGAAAAATTAGAAGCTGTTGCCAAGGATATTGAAACTAAATATGGTGTAAAAACTTTAAGCTTGGTTTTTGATGTTCAAAACAAAGATGGTGTTTTTCAACAATTAGGAAATTTACCAGCTGCTTGGCAAGCCATTGATATTTTAATAAACAATGCTGGTCTTGCTTTAGGTAGAGATAGTTTCGAAAACGCTAATATAGAAGACTGGGAAACAATGATTGATACCAATGTAAAAGGCTTATTGTACTGCTCTAAAGCCGTACTTCCTCATTTAATAAAACAACAAGGTCATATCATCAATATTGGCAGCACAGCTGGTAAGGAAGTATATAAGGATGGCAATGTTTACTGTGCTTCTAAACATGCAGTGGACGCTATTACTAAAGCACAAAGAATTGATTTGTTGCAATATAAAATAAAAGTTACTGCTATACATCCTGGAGCCGTAGAAACAGATTTCTCCTTAGTACGTTTTAAAGGAGATGCTGCAAAAGCAAAAGCGGTGTACAATGGTTACGAACCATTAAAAGCCGAAGACATAGCAGATACCACCTGGTATGTAGCCAATGTGCCTAAACATGTTTGTATTAATGATGTGGTAATGACCTGTGTAGCACAAGCGAATTCGATGTACTTGCACAAAGACGCTTAGGATAAATTATCTGCAAAAAATTATTCGAAAAAAATTATCCAAAATCAATTTCGGTATTGTCTCCAATATTTAAAGTGCGGCTTAACCCTTTAACGGCTGCATCACTTCCAATTAATGAATTATCTAAAACTACTTCGTCGAGGGTGGTATAAGAACCTATAATACTTTCTTTGACCACCGAACTTTTAATAGTAGTGTTATTGCCAATAGTTACATGTGGCCCAATGATTGAATTTTCGATCAAACATCCTTCGGCAATACTAACCGGTGCTATAATAATGCTATTGGGATAGTCTTCAGGCTTCACCGCTAATCCTCCTGTTTTTTTAAGCAATACCGCATTGGCTTCTAATAAGTTTTCTTTTTTACCACAATCGTACCAATGTTTTACTTTAAATGTTTTAAATGCTACCCCTTTTTTTATCATACCATCCAAGGCATCCGTTAAATTGTACTCGCCATTGGATTTAATGTCTTCTGTAAATAGTTGTTGAAAACATTCAAATAAAATTTTCGACTCCTTGATTTTATACAATCCTACGAGTGCATTATTGCTTTTGGGAATAGAAGGTTTTTCTACGGCATGTTCAATATTACCTTCTTCATTTATTTCAACCACACCAAACTGTCTTGGATCATCTACCTTTTTGATACCTAACATACTAAAGGGGCTTTCCATCACTTCTTTAATATCAAATTCACAAATGGTATCTCCCAAAGCAATA
>Ga0114966_10005633_pt1 | contig 10554 bp, 9 predicted proteins | sample M_130207_XF_Meta_FD_87029 | JGI IMG/M metagenome (GOLD analysis project Ga0114966, IMG submission 87029) | Freshwater microbial communities from Lake Montjoie, Canada to study carbon cycling - M_130207_XF_MetaG | ecosystem: Environmental > Aquatic > Freshwater > Lake | place: Lake Montjoie...
CAGGATTATCATTTTTTGCCCACCAATATAGGCTCCCAATATTTATTCCACCAGTATCCCGCATACCAATCTTACTCCAAAACTTCTGACAACATCCGGGCTCATACTTCGAGCTCTTCTGACTAAAATCATCAAATATATTCAACAAGTCATCATTAGACGAATCTATGGAATGAAGAGCAAAAGCCAAATCGCGCCATTCACTGTATTCATCGGCCCTCCTTGGGTTCAACATCATAACCAGCTCACAAATTTCCTGAATATCATAATTCATATCGGCAGTATCCCGCTTTCGGCTCTGTTTTCGAACAATGTCCTTCATTTCATAATTATCAATCTCCATAATCTTCGATTCCCTAATAATCGACAGATTACCATGATTTCTAATACTCAAAAACTTAGGTAAGTCATACTCATTATAATTCGTCTTATTAATAATCTCCAATGATTGATTAATAACATAGGTAATCTCATACCGAGCCACATTTTCCTTAGTGCTTCCATACATATACCATCCGACTTGGTCAATAACTAACTTATCAATCGCGTCATAAATTGTATTATCCGTAGGAATCGTCTTGAATAGATTAATTTCCTCTAATTCTTTGATAACATTTTCCCGAATAATCTTTTGAACAGCTGGAGAACTAACTACATAAGGGAACATGATATGAATTCCATCCTTCATAATTGCGGAATCTACACCATTCGCTTTGTGCTTATATAAATATGGAGAAGGTCTTTCAAAAACAAAACATAAAACATTCGGATTTTCAAAATATTCAATAATGTTTTTTTGATAAATTTCACAGATTTTCTTGATAAAATCGACTGAATACTGGCGTGTTTTTAAATCAATATTGAACCGGAGGTCGATATCAATAATAAATGGACAGTGATCAGAATGTTGCTCAATTAAATGAATATCACAATTATTTATCATCATTTGCTTGTATAATTCATAAAATTCTTTCTCATTACTTTCATCAACTAAAAACTTTCCGGAGTGCTTAGATATACCAGTGTGGGACGGTTTGATGAGTGTCCCATTTTTTATACGAGATTTATTGAGAAAATTTATAAACTGTTGTTCAATTATATTTTTATTTTTCTTTTCTAAATTAAGAGAATTCTCAATGATGTAATAATATAAAATTCTTTTAATTTATTTTACATGAAAAATTGAAATAATAATTTAAATAAATTTTAATTGTAGAATGAAATGAATAATAATGGAGCACAACCAAAAAAACCAATCCCAATGCGTTCAAGACGCATTATGGGTGATTTTAGAGAATTATTAAAAGATTCACTTGAAGGAGTTTATATTCATTTTGATGAATTGGACATTAATCATATGATTGTTATGATTCGCGGTCAAGAGGGCCCATACGAATTCTGTCAGTTTTTATTTCACATCCGTTTTTCAGATGATTATCCAATGACTCCTCCCATAGTCAAATTTTGTTCCAGCGATGGAAAAACGCGCTTGAATCCCAATTTATATATTGATGGAAAAGTGTGTGTATCAATCCTTGGAACATGGCAGGGAGATCCTTGGACATCAGTTATGACAATTAAGACAGTCATTTTATCAATTATGGCGCTTGTTATGACTGGCGAACCATTGAGGAATGAACCCGGATTGGAATCATCTCCGGCAGATAAAATAGAAATATACAATCAAATTGTTGAATATGCTTCACTGAATATTTTGGTGAATCAAATAAGTCATCCATCTGAGATGTTCGTCCCTCTTTTAAAAAATATGAAATCGCAATTCATTAAGGATTACCCTACACTCATTGAAAAAGTAGATAAACTCATTCGGTCTGAAAATAATCAAAAGACTGTTAAAATCAGTTATCATTCACAAACGGCGACTCTTGATTACAATTCTTTAAAGAAGCGGATACAAGACCTTTATGGAATTGTATCATTGGAATCTTTATCTTTGGAATAAAAAATGATTTAAAAAAAATCTAATAACTATTATAATAAAATGAAGTTCTGTCCAGAGTGCGAAAGTTTATTACATTACCGTGAAAAAGACGGAAAACTAATTCATAAATGTAATGGTTGTAATTACATTTCAGAAACAAATGAAACCCTAATTTCTCAAAATTCGTATTTGAGCAATAATAATCCAACTTTTGGTAATAAGAAAAATTTTATCTATGATATGACATTACCAAGAACAACGAAATATGTGTGTCCGAATGATGATTGTATTACCCACGCGAACCCAAAGAAAAAAGAGGCCATATATTTTAATGAGGGAGACAGTTTGAAAAATATCTATATTTGTAAAGAGTGTAATACTGAATGGAAATATTAGGATTTGTCTTTTTCAACATGATTTGGTCTGAATATATAATAACCAGCTACTGATAGTCCAAATAAAAAGGCAATAATTGACATGATTTGTCCAACTGTCATTTATATTTTATAATATATTTTTTTAGAAAAAATTGAAAATTCTTATTTAAAAATATCTAACATATTAAATAATATGGACGCTAACGAGATATCTCCAGATTTAGAATCAAATGAATCAAATGATTCAAATATAAATAATAATTCGAATCAAATCAATGAATTAGTGGAAGAGTTCGACGACCTCAAAGCAACATATCAGTCCATGATTAACCGTCGAGAAAGGAAAACAATTCCGATTCTGTCAAAGTATGAAAGGACTCGTGTTGTTGGAGAAAGAGCAATTCAAATTTCAATGGGTGCGCCTCCTCTTGTAGAAGTCGGAAATTTGGAAAATCCAGTTGATATTGCGGAAAAAGAACTACGCGAAAAGAAGATTCCGTATATTATCAAGCGGGTATTACCGAATGGACTGATTGAATTATGGAGCGTGGATGAATTACGGATTGATTAGAAATCAGAAAATAAACTTATCAATATAAAAAATTATTATAAATAAAAATTATGAGATAATTTTTATTACTTACTATTTTACTTTTTATGAAAAGTAAAATAACTCAAAACAATAACAATAACTTATAATTTAAGCAGTAGCAGTGAAATGACGAGAAAGAGCCTTCATAAGGGTGTTGTAGAAGCAGTTCTCCTCCTGAACAACTTTACCCTTCTTGTCCTTAACTGCGCAAAGCTCAGGGAAAAGACCTTGAAGAGTCGCATCCATATTAATCTTGCGCTTGTTAGTTGCGTCTTGAAGCTTGTGGTTGCGAATGTAAGATGTCACCAATTTAAGGGCCTGTTTTCTTGAAACAAGAAGGTGGTCGCTATCATAAGTTAGGTTCTCGACGATAGGAGCATTGTCATTGTCAGTCAAGTCCTTGTGAGCCTCAAAGAAGGTCTTCATCTCAGCGGTGTAAACGGGCTTAAGCTGTTGAAGACCCTTGTTTCCGTTGGATGCGCGGGTTGAACCACGTTTTCCCTTCTTCTCAAGACGCTTAACATCGCGCTCGAGCTTCTTAATGTTTGAAAGAGTAGAACGGGCCTTCTTAATGAGGGCTTGGAGAGTGTTCTGGCAAGAATGAGCCATCTCTAAAAGAGCAAGGGTCTCAGCTTGAAGGGGGGAAACAACACTTGAATCACCAGCATCAACTGCGGTCTCAGAGGTCTCGACCTTCTCGGGGACAGCCTCTACGGCGGGAGCAGGAGTAGGAGCAACCTCAACGACAGGCTCGGACTGAGCAGTGTCCTTCTTGGAAGACTTAGTAGAAGACGAAGATGAAGATACAGATTTCTTAGATACAGAAGCGGTTCCACTGGGCATCTCTTATAACATAGAATACACTAAAAAAACGTTTTTTTTACGAATGGATTAATTAATTACATAAAAATGCGTCCTAAATAATTAAAACTTTGAAAGATTAAATTTTTGAAAGATTAAAAAAAATTGAAAGATTAAAATATAAATTTTTTAATGACTAAAACATTCAAATTAAATGTCAGCAATTCAAAGAAAGTCAACAAAGAAAGAACAACAATCTGATTCATCAGAAGTTCAAGTTCAAGAAATAATTGAGATTCCTCTTCCTCAACCTAAGAAAAAGGAAAAAGGTTCTTCTAAAAAGGAACCTGCTCCGATTGTGGTCGATGATGACTCTACTCCATCTGTCGTAGTTGAGGAACCAAAGGCCTCTAAAAAGGAAAAAGGTTCTTCTAAACAGAAGGAACCGAAGGAACAGAATGATTCTAATCCGAATGTGGTCGATGATGACTCTACTCCATCTGTCGCAGTTGCGGAACCGAAGCCCTCTAAAAAGGGAAAAAGTTCTGCTCCTAAACCAGAGGAACCAATTGAGTCAGATTTGGTTGAACAAGCCCCTTTTAAAAAGAGAAAAGGAAAACAATCTGTTTCACAAACTGAAACATCTGAAAATGATGAATCCGGAGTTGAAAGCGAGACTATCGAAAAATCGAAAAAACAATCTCCTAAACCTTTGGGTGAACAAATGACTGATTCAGTTGAAACATTGAAAGAAAATGTTGAAAAATCAAAAGTTTTGATTGAATTGAAAGATACTCTTCAAAAGCAAATTTCGGCTTTAATTTCATCAAGAAAGAAGGAATTAAAGAAATTGAAACTTGATGACGAGTCCGAAGATTTAACCTTACAATTTTTGGAAAAACAAAAAGAATGTTTGAAGAATGAAATCTCTGAATTGAAATCATCAATTCGCGATTTGTCTTCCATTTCAAAGGTCATCGAGAAAGCTACTAAACAGCTTGAATCTAAAAGAAATAAGTCAGACCCTTCTAAACCAAAGAAAGAACGGGCCAAAATACTTGTTCCGGTTTCAACAAAAGGAATGAATAATTTCATTGAAAAGAACTATACTCTCAAAACCAATGATGGAAGCCAAATCTTTGAACAAAAACCAGAGAAGAATTCAGATGGGAATTTCTTAGTCGAAAGAACAAAACTTATGCAGTTAATTCATGCGTATATTCGTGAGAAATCACTCAGAAATACTTATCCGGAAGACAAGGGTCGTATTCTTCTCAATGATGAATTGAAGCCGTTGTTTTCAACATATTTGGATGGAGATTTGGATAAGAGGGTCGACAGCACGTCTATTTTCTCAGTTCTCAGCAACCATCTCGAAAAGAAGGCATAAATCTAGCATGATTTTGATTTTTGGATAAAAAACAAAATAATTATTTTATAACTACATATATTCTGATTTACACATTCTCACATTTACACCACAATCTGAATCTTTTTATTTTTGGGGTCTAAGCCCTTTTACTTCTACGTAGTAGAAGAAAAAAGGGGTTTTATTTATTCAACTCTTTAATCATGTCATCTATTCTACTTATACTCTTTTCCTCATAATTCTTTAATAAATCCTTAATATTTGTCGTCTTCGAAAAATGATATAAGTCATACTTCGAAATCTTAAAATTCATATGATGAAATGACTTAAACACTTTTTGTATATCCTTGATATTTACAAAATCGTTTAGCTTAAATTTCTCTCGGTCATTATCAACTCCAATCATTTCAAAGTCATACACTAAAATATCGCTAATCTTCTTCTTGTCTAAATTCTTAATTGAGCAAACAGTCGGAACTTTTCCATTAATTGTATAAGAATTTATATATTTTAACTGACATGACCTCGGTAATAATAGCTCATATTCCGATATCAAATAAACTGGATAATCATTCATATTATGATTTATCTTCGTTCGTCCTTGTCTCAACATCGAAAATACGGTCAGTTCACTATCTAAATATAACACTTTCGCATTTTTTGGAATCTTAATCCGGAACAAGCAACATTTTGCTTTTTTCGTCTCAACAAAATGAGAATCCAAAAAATTGAGGGCCTGATCATTCAATAAAGATGTCGATAAATAATTCTCAAAAGAGAATATGTCACCCTTCTTTAATTTCCTTAATTTATTTAACATGTTTTCTTCTAATTGCTGGTCTTTGAAATCAATTCCACGATAAACATAATACTCTTCAGTTGTTTTCGGACATTTCTTGAAAATTTCATCCAATTCAATAATACTCTTTATAATTCTATAAAATGTGTAAAAGATATTATTTACGAACTCAGATTTTAATGTTGTTATATCGATTGTTTTCCGGTTTTTGAATATAGCGTCAATAATTGAAAATAATGATTTGTCATAATTTATAAAAAAATTCTCGCGATCATACAAGAATGTATTAATCATCTTATACCCATTCAACTTATAATCTTGTAGTATATATAATCCATAACGCCCAATCTTATCGTAAAACTTATCATATATTTTCTTTAACTTAATTGACTTCCAATAAATTGCCTGCTTATATTCTTCAATCAAATCTGTTATTTCAATAATCGATTTAGTATTAATCATTAATAAATAAAAGAAAGAAATTTAATTAAAAACATTATTAAGTTTTTGATTAGTAAAGTTTATTTTATAAAATAATATTTATTGTTTTTTATCCGAAATCAAACGTATCTGCTTTTACCTCTTTGAAACAACCTTCTTCGAAGTGGTAGGAGCAGAAGCAGGAGGCTCGGCCCCCTTCTTAACAACCTTCGCTGAAACAGATTGGACCTTCACAGGAGCCGGAGTTTCTTCTTCAGACTCTTCCTCTTCATCCTCTTCTTCTGCTTCATCGCTGTCGGGAACCTCTTCTTTCTTCAAAGACTTCGGTTCCGGCTTAGAAATAATTTCGTCTCCATCTCCTGATTCTTCCTCTTCATCCGAATTTTGAGGCGCAACCACAGCCTTAGAAGGAGCAGACGCAGACGCAGTCCTTGTTAGAGGAGCGGCAGATTCTTCGCCTCCGGAACGGAAAACGAATGATTTCTTCTCTACTGAACGAGGAACAATGTGAAGTTCAGTGATATACATTTTCAATCCAAAATTTGTTGGTATAGTAGAATTTTTTGTTGTTGAATAATAATAAAAATTCAATTTAACAATCGCATCAAAATATGTACCTGGTGGAAAACATTCAATCAATTCATCAAATGTTCCGACCGAAATTTCATTTCCGGTATTTGAATCAATAACCTTGATATTCGGCTTACCATCCATAGTATAAAATGAAAGATTTGCCGAAATATATGTTATTACTTCGTCTCCATTACCTGATGCACCTAATTTTTCATTAAGACATTTTTTATATTTACCATCAACTAATTTTTGACCAAATTTCTTACCAAATATTTCTTCTGAATATGGTGTTCCATGTTGTTCAACTGAAAATGTGTCAATCTCTTTTAATTTTTGATAAATTGGATGTTCATTTGAAAAAGAAGAATGAATCGAATATTTATTGCCACCTTCTTGGCCATCAGATGATATGCCTGTTGAAATACCAAATTTACCATATAACTCGGTTAATTTTAGTTTCATCCATTCCGAACCATTCAATAAGACTTTCGATTTCAGTTTTCCACTTTCATTCCTTACTGGCTTTGTCGCCTTCAAAGAAGAGATATCCAAATCCTCAATCGGGATAACATCATCTTTCTTTTGATATTCTTTTTTCTCTCCTTCGCCACGGATTTTGATTGCTTCACACATAAATGAGTTAGCAAATTTTCCGTTGCGGTCGAAATAAAATCGGACATAACCAATGACGGAAACAAGCATATTTCTCTGAATACGTGATTCCAATTCCTCAAATGTAGATACAGTTTCCGATTCATCATTCTCTGATACAATAACAACCGAAAAATTCTTCGATTTGTATGCTGTCTGAATATTGAATCTGAGCTGTCCTTTGTCATTCAAGAAACCATTACATAAAGCGCTCACGACCGGTTTCTGGTCCTTTGAATAGCTCTTACCGAAAACGGCTTTGTGATTATCAAAAATGATGTTATCGACTCCTTTTCGAAAAGCTTCAATCTGTTTTGCTGATTCACTATCAAATTCAATTGTTAGCGAATATGAAACACTTGGACCTTCTCCATCTCTCGGATATCTCGAGGCTGGATAAACGGTTGAACCATCGACTTGAAATGAGAATTTCTCTCCATTGGAAGTCAATGAACCATTTTTTGATCCAGTTTTTGTCTCTGACATTACCAGATGAATTGATTCATAATCAATTTCGCCCTTGTTCAATAAAGGAAGACCTGGTTGTTGTTCTTGTTCTTGTTGTGTTGATGACATTTCTGCTTTGTTATTCATCTTATACTGATAATATTAATATTCAATTTTTTTTAAACTGTTTTTTCGTCATTGGATTTTATTTCATAATTGTAAAAAATTGATTTAATTTAAAATAATTATACCTATATATTAATTATAGAATGTCAAATACTTGTTGTTCAATAAAATCCAAGAAAGAGCCAAATTTTCGATGTAATCATCCTACTGTTCATTCAAGCGAATACTGTGGAATACACATCAATGCTAAAACATTAGTTCGTTTTGTCGGAGGATTCGGAGAATTATCTCCGAAAGTAGAAGTATCCCAAGAAATTCCAGCAAAAAAACAGACGCAAGAAGTTTCTCTCACTAAAAAAAGAAGTTATTCTCGAAATGAATCTGAATCTGAAAAGAGAGCATCTACACGTATTCAAGCTGTATTTAGAGGATGGAATATTCGCCGTCGCTCGAAACCAAACAATATTGATGATTGTGGAACACTGGAAAAACTATTGGAAATCCCAATTGAATATTATATTCAATATCAGGACCCAATTGATAAATTATGGTATGGGTTTGACATTCGAACGCTGGAATCGATTCTTGAATCAAATCATCCAGTCAATCCATATAATACGAAGGACCTCAAATCCAACGAAAAACTTATGGCGAATTACGCCCATAAGAAATCATTCCTTTTAGACAATAATCGAAAAATGAATCATGATTCGCCAAAATTGACAGAACAACAGAGGTTCTCACAGTTCGTAGTTAGAGTATTTCAAAAATTTGATGAATTAGGACAATATACTGACACCGAATGGTTCACAACGTTGAGCATCGAGCAACTTAAACAGTTCTATCATTTAGCAAATGACATGTTCGATTATAGGGCGCAACTGAGCGATGAAATGAAGAAAAACATTGTAAAAAATGGGCTCATATTTCACAATTTTAAGTCGACTCTTTCTAAATTTAAGAATGTTCATACCCGTATTTTACAGGTGGAAATTCTTAGAGAAATGGAGCGAGTTATTGATGAAGGTATCGACAAGGAATTCAAAATACTCGGGATGAATCTAATTTTGTCCGCGCTAGTCGAAGTTAGTCATCGGGCCTCATTAGGCCTTCCTCATCTTGTCCAGAGCACTTTTTTCAATGATTAGTCCGCGTATACGATTCCCGCAATACCGGCCTCAATTCTCAATACATTATAATTCGTAGCATAAATATTCAATTGCGTATCCTTTTGAATAACACACTCATTTAGCACTAAATCAAGTGTAGCGCTGTCAATTCTACTAAAATTACACGTCCCACTTGGCTGAAATTCTTCGGGTTTTAATGAGAATGAATATAAATAAATAAAATTACGAGGGACGCGCGTATGATATTGGTAGGGCTGAACTACTCGGAAAACGAATGGCTCCCTCCTTTTAAAGCGCTCTTGTCCCTCGAAGCGGATGGTCGCTGAGTCAATGGTATCCCCTGGAATGAGTTCTCCATTACTAAAATCAAAGAAATCATAGGCCTTATTCGGGCCAAATTGGAAAATGCGGTTCGTTTGTAAAACCCATATCAACTCCTTGACTGGTTGATTAAAATACATTGGAACCAATATATTCTTTTCATTCACGCCGACGGTATTAACCTGTAATTGGTCAATCAGATATTCCAATGAGCACGACGTAAATTTCTTGCGCTCCTCATTTTCCAAAAATATATAATCTACCCATAAACTTGCGTCAATAATGGTTTTCCCTTCTACAATACTGCTACTTTCTCCACCCAACCCCGGCGGAAGTCCATTGCTAGAAACCCAAAGCTCATCGAAGTTTCGGAAAGCTACTATGATTCGAACCTTTGAATATTGGAGGCTTATCAATGGGAGAGAGAGGCCTATATTTCGGTTAAACCAGAATTGGAGGGGAATATAGAGGTTGAGTGGTCCGGGTTGTGTATCAGTTGTGAAATCGAAATGTTTCCCAATCATCAAATTATAACCATACTCTTTTTCGGCGGTTAGTGTAAGTTCGCTCCATATTTCCAACCACTGACCATACTGTCTATCAATCAAAAAGCCTCCAATTTCAATGTCGATATGTTGAATAATCGCGTGTCCAATCGCATTAACCCAACTTACAGTATAACAAGGATTATCTTGTGGATTAACATTCAGATTCGGAAGTCGAACATTCAAGAAGATTTCGTGGACTAAATCAGCCTGCGGGTCAATATCACAGTACACTTTTGTCCCGAAATTGACAATTCCGTGAAATAGTTGCTGGATACTCTCAATCGCAAAATTTGTATGTCTTTTATAAACACCTACAAAAAATGTAATCTGTGGGTTTCCTGTAAGATACACATTTTGTGGTCCATAAGCGCTTAATTGTAATAATCCTCCGGGCATATTATATAATCTATCATACTTTTTAAATTCATAAAAATTGA
>Ga0114966_10005635_pt1 | contig 10551 bp, 2 predicted proteins | sample M_130207_XF_Meta_FD_87029 | JGI IMG/M metagenome (GOLD analysis project Ga0114966, IMG submission 87029) | Freshwater microbial communities from Lake Montjoie, Canada to study carbon cycling - M_130207_XF_MetaG | ecosystem: Environmental > Aquatic > Freshwater > Lake | place: Lake Montjoie...
GTGATTTGCGGGAAGGAACCCTCGCTGCCGACGCTTCCGCGGGATGACCGCAGCCGCATGCGAGGGGCGGGTCCGACCGTGGGTGGGGGGCCGCGGCGGGCCAGCGATGATTCGTTGAGTGCATCGGTTGGCTGCGTACTTTGGGCCGATTCTTCTAGAGCAGGGGATTGATGGCAAATGGATCAGCAGATCGGCTTTCGGCCCAGTGCGACATCTTGGCGGTGCGCGTCAACGCGAACGAGTTATCCAGGTTGGCGTTCAGGGCGTTTCAAGCAGAATTTTTTGTCAAGGCGGGGCCCTTCTTGAATCGCATCTGTCAAACAAGTACCTTGTGGTGCGGTACCGAGGAGGTCCGTTCTCAAATGCTGGGATTTTTCGTTGAGCCACTGCTGCGAACCGTCGCATCAATTTGTCGGCAGTTGCTCCGCGCAGCTGGCTTTACGCGCTTCGGGCTTGCGTTTTGTGTCGCGTGCATCGTGACGCTATCCGCCCGAGCGGAAGGATTTGACGCGCCCCCGCAAAGTTGCACATCCAGGCAGCTGGTGGTCATCGCGATTGATGTGTCGAAATCGATGAAGAAACTGGATCAGTTTGGAAAGCGGACACGCTGGCAAGCTGTCTGCGAGGACCTGCAATCGAGTGTGTCGCAACTTCCGACCGACGGTTCCACGGAGGTGGTGCTGATCGTGTTCGCGGACGAAGTTCACATGCTTCCGCTCAGCGCGATTTCCAAGCAAAACTTTGCGGGCGACGGCGGGAAGTTCCAGGAGTTTCTCCATCGCAACGAGTTCCATCTCGACATTGATCTCACCAAGGCGCTTGTTCGGACCCCGATTCGGCCGGATAAACTTTCTCCTGAAGGGAAGTCGGCGCTGGTCGCATTCGCGAAGCAGCTCGCGACGATCGACGATCCTAGGGGCGCTGGCACGCAACTCTACGACGCTTTGGGGCTTTCACTTCGAGCCATTAGTACTTGGTCCAAAGGCGTCGTGGGTGGCGGCGATTCGGAGGCGCTTTTGCTCGTCTACTCTGACGGCGAGCAGGAAGGTGAGCCGAAGTGGTTTTTTCCTCAACGCAGCGTTCAGTCCGGGATGCCGATACCCGAAGTTCGAAATTGCAAGGGGAACAAGGCTGCTGCCGACAAGCTCGAGTTGCTGAAGAGCGCTGTCATCAGGGGGCGACTTTTTGATCCCAATGCCGAAGTAGATGACATTCTGCGTACGGGTATCCCGTGTGCGATTTCGTCGGTTCTGACGGGCAAGGACGCATTGATTGACTTGGTCGTCCCGCTCGTCCGTCCCATGCCGCCGAGCACCGTCACGTTTTCCAGTGCAGCCCTTGACCAGCGAAGGGCTAGGGTGCACACCGAGATCCTGCAGGACAAGGAACGCATGGTCCCTGTGGATGAGGCGGGCGCTGCCGATCTCGAACTCGACCTGATGACTTGCGTGTTCGATCCGGCCGGACGGGTGAAGGGTGAGCACATCAGACTCTCTTGGCAACCTGACTCTTCATCTGCCACATCAGACGTCCAGCTGTCGCCTCAGGGCTTGGCGCTCCAGCCCGGCACCACAACCCAGCGCGTCAAGATCCACATTTCGGGTGCGAAGGGCTTGGTGGGGGGAAAGCCAATCGTTGGGAGTATTTCCCTTGGTTTGCCCAAGGATTCCGCCGAGGGCGACCTCAGGACTAAACTGATCACGCTTTCAATCTCGAATCCGAAATTGCGCGAACTTCCGATCGCGACCAAACAACAGGCGCCTGTTCCCGTGATTGGCGTACTTACTGGTGAATCGGTTGACTTCAGCGTCAATCCGTTGGATGTCGCTGGAACGGTCATTCCCGAGTTGCAGTACGCGTGGAGCTTGAACGGGTCTCCTGTCTTAGACGCGAGTGGTGGCAAGGTCAAGATCGCATTCCCTGAGCCTGCCGCGACTGGCAGCCCCAAAGTCGTAAGCGTGACCATCTCGAAGCCGGGCTTTGAGCCCGTGGTGTTCAGTTGGAGCGTAGAAGTCATCGATCTCGTCTTCGAGCCCGCGTGGGAGCCTACCCGGCTGTTCGTAGGGGACAGCGTGGTGCTTCAGCCCAAGTCGGGCGGAGCGCGTAAGGCCGACGCATCGTGGAGTTGGTTCGCAGGCGGAGTTTCGCTTTCCGAGGCGAAGTACCGAGTGGCCACCGAGCAGACGGCGATTGGGCTTTCCGCGCAGGTGGGCAAGTTTCGGCTGCCTTTCGCGAACGGCGCATACACCCCCAAGGAGGCCGCGATGACGGCCTCGCCGCGTCCCCAGATCAGGATCGCCGATGACCGCGCGCGCGACGCGCTGATTGCCGGAAAGAAATTCCCGATCTCCGCACAGATCGTCGGAGACTTTCGCGAGGTGGACAAAGTGCGTTGGGAACTGCTCTCTGAGAAGGGAGCAGATTTGAACTTGCCGAGTCGGGACCTTCAGCCTGCTGATGCGGCATCGTCGACGGATTTCGACGCACCCAAGGAGGCTGGCGAGTACAAGGTTCGTGCCACATTGCTCGGCCGCGACGGGAAAGAACTCGGTTCGGACACCGCCGCCCTTCGTGTGCGGTCGGCGTCGTACGCGCTCGATGCTTCGCCGCCTCCTTCGGATGCAATCAAGTTGGCCCACGGAGGCACTCGATCGTTCCAAGTCGCCCTTGCTGGCGACCTGCTGGGAGGGGAGAGGATCCGCTTCGAGATCCTCGACGAATCACGGACCCGAGTTGCCGGTCCATTCGATCAGCAGTCCAACACCGCACTGTACGAACTTATCGGAGAGGCTCCGTCTGCAAGCATCAAGCGCATCGTTCACGCAACGGCGATTGGCAAGGATGGGAGGCCGTTGAAGGACCGGAACAATGTCGACCTCGTCGTGGAATGGTCCAACGTCGAGGTTTCGCCTCCGAGACTTGAAGCGAATATCGTTGGCCCCGCGGGCGTGGTCCTGGACCGACGTATTGCCTATCGGCTTGATCGCCAGCTGCCTGCAGATGTTGAAGTGCAATGGAGCGTACAGGGTGGCGACGCTTCGCCCTCCACTGCGAAGGGCGACGAGTGCAATGTCGCGTTCACCAATCACACTGGTCCGCGCGCGGTTCGCGCAACGATCTTCAGGGGAGGCAAGGAACTTCCCAAGGAGCAGCAGCCTCAGCCCCGTGACGTCGATGTGATGACCGATGGGATCACTCCAGAGTTTAGCGTCAAGGACAACGATGACGCGGAGGATGATCGAGCGCTTGAAGACGGCGGCGAGATCACCGTGACTCTGGACAAGAAGGGGCAGCACATCGAAGTGACGGGGATACATCTGCTGGATCCCTCAAACAACACTGTGAGCGCGCAGGGCCCATGGAAGTCCGATGGAATAACCTTTCACGTTCCGTCGAAGCCAGTGCCAGCGGTGTATCGCTTGGTCTATGACTGGACGGAGCCCGCGGCAGCTGCCAACGTTGCTAGGACCGAGCATCTCGGTAGTCCATTGAAGGGCGGAAACGTCCGTAACGACACTGTCTCTTACACGGTTCATCACGCCCCCGACATCAAACAAGGAGGCACGGCAACGCTGGAGGTGTATCGATCTGGCGAGCCGCTGAAGAGCGCGAAGGGGGTCGATTGGTCCGTCTCTCGCGTCGATGAGAACACCAAGATTCCGATTCTTGTGTTCAAAGGCCACACAGATCGTACGGCGGCCTACGCCTGCCATTTCCTCTGGCACGGCACCTACCGTATTCATGCGCAGTTGACGGGCGATGCGGGGGATGAGATTGACGTAGCGGATGAGGATGTGATTATCCCGCAGGCTGATCTCACGATCGTGGTCGATGACGAATGCCTCGTCGGTAAGCCTGTGAACGCTCGTCTCAATTGCAGTGTCGAGGGTCTTCTGGCGAAGTCCACAATCGAATGGTCCGTCACGGATGCAGACGGCAAGCCTGTTAGCGGTTTCGCTGCGCCGAAGGGCCAGGACGCAAGCGAGATCCCGGTCACGCTTCCGCTGGAAGTGGCGTACATGGTGACCGCAACGATTCACTATCACCTGGGCGACCCCGATTTGCCAGGAATTGACGTGGCGATACCCGTGTCGAAGGCCCTCACACCCCGGCGACCGTTGAATTTCGTCCCGATCGAAATTGTGTTCTTTCTCGGTGGCGCGCTGCTGCTCGTTCTTGGGCAGCTCTGTCGAAACGTCCAAGATCTTCGTCGGGTCAGCATCCAGTGGACCGCCCTGAGCCCGCCAGAAGCTGGTGCATCTGCTCCGACGGAATCCAGAGCTGCGTGGGATATCGGCGTGCTCCGTCGCACGATCTGGCTTGGTGCCACGACGCAGCCGTACGGCGGCTGGAAACTGCGGTCTTTCTGGTCGAAGCGTGCTCGTATTCAGGTGTCTTCGCTTTGGACGCTCTCGCGCGAAACTGAGGGAACGCTCAACAGCGTCCCTGAGTTCAGACCACCTGATTGGTTCATGAATCCGCGTGATGATATTGATCCCCAGCTTGAACTAAGGTGGGAGGGCGACGCTGTGCCCATGGGCGAAGGATCAATCGGAAAGCGCTTAGGGGTGAACGTGCGTGATGGTCTTGATGTTCACCGCCTGAACGACGATTCCGCCATGCACTCCAGGGCTGCGCGCATCTGCGCGGTCCGCGAAAATGAGGAACTGTTGGTTCGGGTTGAGTACGCAACCGAACCTGCAGGTCCCGGTCTGGGCGACGATGTTGGCGTGCTGCATCACCTTGCATGGCGCCTCTTGCGCCCTGCGCTGTTTTGGTCTGCGTTTGTCCTTTGGCTTGTCGGTCTCATCCTCGCATGGAGCTATCGGTGACCGACGCTCCGAGGAATGTCGTTCGTTGTTAACCCGTGTCGTGATTGTGCGTCAACGCACTGAATGAAAGAATCATCATGTCGAGTCATATCTTCATCGGTTTCGGCGGTTCGGGCTGCAAGACGCTCGCACAACTCTGCTCGCTCCTCTCCGACGACGCAAAGCTCTGTCCGCTGGCCGACACGCGGTACTTCTTCCTGTTTGTTGACACGGACCTCGACGACGTGAAGTCCCACCGCGACAAGGCGCACAGCGCTCTGATGCGTGGCTCGGTGAATCCGTATTGCGAGGTTATTTCGCTGTCGGAGGACACTGAGCGCTTCTCGCAAATGGTGCAGCGGTTCTTTTGCCCTGGAGTCGCCCGCGGCAAGGAGTACCAGCCTGCGGCCGAGATCCAGCCCCACTGGTGGCATGACGCGAACGGCGATCCTTTCCAGGCTCCAAATCTCGCAGATTCTCTGGCGCATGGCGCTGGGCAGTGTCCTCCCGTCTCGTACTTTCTCGCCTGGAAGGGTGTCGAGCGCTTGGATAATGCGATGAAGGATTGCGTCGAGCAGATGCAGGCTCGACTTCAGGGCACGAGCCGTCAGGACATCAAAGCGACCCTTCACTTGGTGGCGGGTCTTTCCGGCGGCACCGGCCGTGGTTGCTGGCACCTGCTGAGCTTGAAGGCGCGCGAGATCCTTCGCAAAGCCGGCATCGATAGTCAGGCGATGGGTTACTTCTACGACCAGTCCGTCATGTCGGACGTGATCAAGGGAAACGCCACGCGCCGTGCGCAGATGATGGCGAACTCGCTGAGCGGCGTTTCTGAACTGATCATGTGGCTCCGCAACGACGAGATGGGCAAGAAAAAGAAAAACTACATCGTCCCGAGCGTCAGCGTGCCGGGGGACGACGAGCGTTCGGTCACCAACATGACGCGGATTGCGACTGAGAAGAGCGCGCGTGGATGGTCGCCGATCGATTTCGGATGGATCATCGGTGGCGAGAGCCGTGCGGTTCCCACGCTGGGCGCGCCGGAAGCCTACTTCGAGATGGTTGGTGGAGTCCTCTACAGCCGTCTGCTGCAGAAGCAGATCAAGGGCGCTGCCATCAACGATCCTTCGAACCTCGGATCTGTCGCAGCAGCCATGTGCGTAGTGCCAACCGTGGACATCGCCAACTGGCTCATCTCAGAAGCGAAGTACCGCCTCGCGAACCGACTGCTTGGCGTTGGCGAACGAACGGGTGGTTCGTACCTTCCATCCGCGATCAGGTCGCTCGCCGACATCAGGGTCGACGCCCTGGTCTCGGATGACCAGTCCGAGGCTTCCCGTCACTTCACGCATTTTCGTGAGCTTGCCGCCAAGAAGATCGACCTGCTTAGGCGGGTCGATGGGTTTGAGAAGCAGATGAAGGACCAGAATTCCCTGAAGGCGGAGACGCAGAAGAAGGAGATCGCTGCCGAGACGCAGGTAATGCCCCTGGCGATGCCGAAGCTGTTTCGCGAGCACATGCAGGCGAGCTATTTCGACAAGCTGGAGTTTGGTGCGCTGCTCAGCAAGCGCATGCGCGAGGCCGGCGCCCTTCGCACCGCGCATGCGTCGCTTTCTGCCACGGCGGACGATTGCCTCGCGGTGGCGGACGCGCTTTTGGCGAAGGCGATGGAGCTGAAGACGGACCGCGCCAAGTATGCGGCCGACTTCCACATCACGTTCGAGCAGGACAAGCAGCGCACGAGCCTGTTCAGTAAGGAGTACTTCACGACGGCGGAGCGCGATAGGCTCCGCAGCAAGGCGTCGCGGGTCCTCGAGCACGATGCCGCCATGATGGCCTGCTCGAACCTCGCCGAAGTTCTCCAGAAGCTTGCGGAGACCGCCTTGGCTCTGGCTGCGTCATCTGGCGCGACCGCCGCGTCGCTCGCCCAGGCGCTGGACAGCGAGACTAGCGGAATGAGCCGAGGCGATCATGATCGCATCGGCTCTCGGATCTTCACCAAGGACGAGCGCGATCTCGATGACTCGTTTAACCGGGAGTCCTTCCTCAAAGTCCGTGTCGCCAAGCGCATCCTTCGCCCCGTGTGGGACGCCAGCAAGGCCGAGTCCATCGTCTCGAGGATCCTCGAGTACGCGGAGAAGCGTCGTCCGTTCCATGAGGAGTCGGAGCAGCTGAAGGCGCTGGTTTGGGGCAGGGCGACGACGGTTGGGGCCTCCGCGGAGAAGTCCGAGGTGGCCCAGCGTCAGATGCGTGAGCACCTTCGCAAGATGCAGGAGATGCTGTCCGCGCCTATCGAGGTGATGGGCCATGAATTCTCCTTCGCGAAGGTGCTCGAAGCGCTTGTGCCTTTCTGGGTTGACTCGATGAACAAGGTGTCTGGGCATCGTCGCAAGCAGCTAACGCTGAGCTTCGAGCGTCTGTTCGGGTTCCCGTGTCCAATGGAGCAGGGCGAGTTCGTCGAGCCCGATACCGTCGTCGTGCTCGAGCATCTGGCGGCGGATCTCGCTGCGTGCTGCGATCCGTTCATGAAGTTCCGTGATGAAACGGAGCAGAACAAGCGCGACGGCGACGAGGTCATCGTCTTCCTGCCTGCCTGTGCGGGCTGGGACAATGGGGTGGCCCAACAGATCAAGGACAGTTCGGCGTTCAAGTCACACAAACTGAAAGTCGCTGCGCAGGTGATTGCTTGCCCGAATGACGAAGGCACGCCTTTCGCGCTGGTCGCATACGCGCACGAAACGATCCATTTCGGGGACGAGAATCCCCATCAGCCGGATCACCGCCACATAGATTCTGCCGTCACCCTGGGCTATTGGAAGGATCCGACGATCAAGCAGCGCCTCGAGGACATGGAAGATCCGCTTGGTCAGAGTTTCTTCCATCCGCCTTCGGACTCCTACGGATTCGGCTATCTCGCTCCGTTCATGGTCAAGGATGAACACTGGTCGGGCCTCCGCTGGAAACCTTGGGCCGTGGCCGGCGACAAGAAGCGCAAGGAAGCCGAGACTGCCAATCAGGCGCGGCACTTCGAAGGTATGGCGTGGCTCATGGCGGGACTTGGCAAGGCGGCTGACGACGAGAATGAACTCGTCCAGTTGGTCATCGACATCGTCGCCAAGGAGCACAAGTGGTCTTTGCTCAACCTCGAGAAGAGGGACGGCAGCGGCGTCGAACTCACCCGTGAACTGTTCAAGCTCGTGCCTGGCAACAGGTACAAGCCTGCGGATGCCACGGTTGGTCCGACCACGCGTGGATTCGAGGATCTTCCTTCGATCCGACTGCTTGAAGTCGCTCTGAAGGCGAATCCCCACGCGGTGCGGGCGATTTTGAACGAGCGCGAACTCTTCTTCCAGATCGCAGAGGCGGCATGTGCGAAGAACGATCTCGAGCGGTTGGACTTCCGGGCTGCGATCTACGCTCGCATCCACGGCGTCGTGATCGAGGAGCGAGCGCGGATCAAGAAGCTCAAAGGCGCTTCCGCGAAACCGCTGCTCGAGTGCGTCGAGAAACTTGAGATCGCGGCGGAGTCACTCGCGAACTCCGTGACCTGATCGATGAGGCCGTGTCCGGGGTGTCGATAGCCGCCCGGTCGCTCGCGAAGGTCCAATGCCGTGAACCGATCCAAGTCCGCCCAACTGCTGTTTGCAGATGCCAGGGAGCTCGACCGCCTCATCGAGGAGGCCGAGCTTCCGGAGGAGTTCCTCGCTTCTTACTCAGGGGGCCTTGCAGACACGGTGAGCCAGGACTTTCGCGATCTCCTGGAGCGCAGCGATTTTCTCGCGCTCGACTCTGGGTTGATCCAGCGTCAGGGGTCATCTTCCACCGATGGAATGGACGCAACGGTTGCGGAGAAGTACCGCGCAAACCTCTGCCAGCGTCTCGTCGGCGGGATGTTCGTGAGGCTTGTTGTGTTTGGTGCGCAGCACGCCGGAGGGCCCATTCGCGACCCGCAGCAGCGTGAACTCTTGGAGTGGATTAAGGGACTGCAGCGCTCTCTTGATGAACTCGTCCAGCGCGACACGCGATCCGAACTTGCCGCGATGATCATAGTGATCTTTGATCGGCCGCTCATGCGTTCAGATGTGGCGTTCCTGCATGAGCTCCGCACGCAGCCGATTGTGAAGCGGGTCTACGTCATGACCGAGCGGCTTCGAGTAACCGGCGAGGGGCGTGGTCTCATCCACTCGCGCTACGTTTGGCCGCTCGCGGTGGGACCACTGCTTCTCAGGATCGCGGCCAAGTCTCAGGCTAAAGTGGCAGGGCCGATCTACAAGGCTCCGCTGTTCGCCTGGCGCGCGGGCACGGTCCCGAGCGCCGCGAATCGCGCGCAGGCGCAGCGGGAGCGGGTTCGGGATGTCTCGCAGATCTTCTTCGGTAACCCTTCGAAGGAGCCGAGTCCTCGCGAGGACTCCGACGCGAGTGAAGACGCTGCGTGGATCAAGGATCGAAGCCCGCAAGCAGCCGAATCCGATGTAGCGAAGCCGCCGACGCGCGTTGCGCGTCTGCTTGGCGATCTTTCCTGGCGGTCCTGGTTTGAACGTGGCGCGATGGAATTCGCGCGGGCACGCGTTGGTCATACGGGATTCGACCATGCGGGGCATCACATGAACACGGAATCGAGCTTTTGGATTAACGCAGCAAGGGATCCAAAGAACCTGTTTCGGAGTGAACGCGTGTTCAAGGAGCCGGAGTTCCACTCCACCAGCATGAAGCAGCAGGAGCGGCTCATTGCCGTACGTGAGCGTCAGCGCCAGGCCGAGTATGAAGTTGCCTGCGCACGAGGCTGCGCGAGAGAATGGGCGGAGGCGAATGCTGCTCTTGTGTCGCTGCCGTACCGAATTTTCGTGGCCGCGATTCCAGCGGTCATGCTGCTTGGATTCCCGGCGTATCTCATTCTCTATCGTTTCTTCGGCCTGCTAGCCTCGGACGCCAACAACAAGCCCATGATCGCATTTCTGGGCGCGGTTCTCGCAAGCGTCGCAGGCGCGCTTCTCGGCGCATGGGTCTCTTACTACATCGAGCACGTAAGGCTTCAGGAGGCAGACGAGGTCCACAAGCATCTTGTCAGCAAGGTCGAGGAGTCTCGGTGGACCGCGTTCAAAGATGCGGGGGAGATCGTGCGGGAGGGCGAGAACTTCCGCGTGAAAGAGCTTGTCTTCCATGGCGCTCGTCATCGTTCGCGACTTGTGGACCGTGCGAGATCGCTCATGGAGGCAGGACTGCGAGATGCGCAGCTTGATCAGGTCGAGGACGATGTCATTGAGATCGTTGGTATTCCTGATGAGGAGGTCCCTCTCGCGGTTGAAGACATCGCGGAGTTCCGTCATGCACTGGCGGTGTACAGACTCGTGCAGGACGAAAAGTCGTCTCAGGGGACCGATGGGGCGCATGTGGAAGGCCAGCAGGGAATTCCCTGGGTGGATGTTCCCCGCACGGACACCAACGAGGTCATCACTGACATCGTTATCGAGTGGGCCATGGAGACGCCGAAGCGCGATATGCGTCGTACCGGCAGGCTTCCCGCCCGTTGGCTCAGGACATTCGTCGCACGACTCGCGAGGAAGTTCCGTTTCAATGAAGCCGCTCGCGCTGATTCAGATGCGAAAAAGCGAATGCAGGACGACCCGAAGCTCATCAACCTGCTTGCCCGGGAGTTCAAGAAGTTTTTCGAGAACCACATCCAGATCGCGTCGGACAAGTTCCGCTCGCCGCTGCTATCGGTAGAAACCGTTCAGGGGAA
>Ga0114966_10005637_pt1 | contig 10550 bp, 8 predicted proteins | sample M_130207_XF_Meta_FD_87029 | JGI IMG/M metagenome (GOLD analysis project Ga0114966, IMG submission 87029) | Freshwater microbial communities from Lake Montjoie, Canada to study carbon cycling - M_130207_XF_MetaG | ecosystem: Environmental > Aquatic > Freshwater > Lake | place: Lake Montjoie...
ACGAAGCCTAAAAATTAGAGCGAACGCAGTAGTTCCTCAACCCGCTCGAGATTGACGCCTCGCGGTTTTTTGTTCAAAATCCACCGAAGATCTTCCTCGGCTCCGCTCAAATCACGTTCTTGAAAACGCGTTACGGCACGTCGATAGCGTTCCATGGGTTCATCAGGAGAAATCGTGAGGATCAAATCTAGATACCTCAAGAGTTGCCCTTGCTTCTGTTCCGAAGCGACTGCGGACGTGAGGTTCCTGATCATGCGAACCAGTATTTCCTGTTTTGTCGCTGGAAGAAAATGTTGATCTAAAATCGCGCTGTCACTCTCCTCACCAGAAATGCGGATGGCCTCGGAACGAGTCAGAATCTTGCCACTATCAAACACATCAATGATCCGTAATGCGCCCCCCTTGGGTTGGTAGCCCACCATGAAATGTCCGGGCAACGGCAAGCCGTACAGTTGGGTGACACCGAGTTGTCGACCTAGTTCAAGAAACAAAACGGATAGCGTGATTGGAATCCCTTCTCGATAATCGATCACGTCGCTGATGTAACTATTAGATTTTTTGTAGTAATCCGAACGGCTGCCGTGGTAGCCGTTTTGCTGAAAAAGAAACGCAATGAGTGCTCCAAGGCGCACCTCTTCATCAGCATTGGAAGAAAAAAGTGAACGAGCTTCTGCGACCATAGATTTAAGTTCCGCACGATAAGCAGGGAGGTTTAACTGGGGATTATCAAGGCGAGCAAGTTGCAATGCCGCTTCAAAAAGATCGATCGCTTCCTCCGGCTTTCCGAGAAGATTTTTGATCGCGATCTGAACTTCGTGAGCATGAACCTTTGTTGCCTGCAAACGAAGTTGAGCAGCTTCGTTGTCGAGGCGCTTGGCCTGAGCGTTGAGACGATCGCTCTCGGTTTCCTTTACGGCTTCGGAGCCTGTTGGAATCGTTGCGCCTACCGAGAAATCAGCGAACGCAGCTTTTGTTTGGCGGAATTTAGTGAGACCCACTTGGCCGCCACGGAGTTGAGAATCCTTACTTTCAAATACCTGCATCCCATTGACTGAGCAGAGAATTCTCTGAGGCTCGACTCGGACGTTTAGAGTATTCCATTCTCCAGGCCGGTATGCGGGAGCATTGGTCTGAAGCAAAATCGTCCACGAATTGATATCTGGACCTTCGAATCGGGTGAGGCGCATTTGCCCAGCGGTGGGGTAGAATCCGTAATGTTTTTGACCTCCATCGGCAGCAAAAATCAAACCCGCCGCACCCGCTTCATCGTCAAGTTTTACTCGGACAGAAAGCTCGTAAGTTTGGCCCAGCGGGTCCTGACGTGCTAGACAGAAACTACGCCCACCAAAGCCAGAACCGAGGCCCTCGACGTTGATCTGCCCGGCACGTCGAGTCCATCGCGCGCCCAGCATCGGGGTCCACTGGCGCGGATCCAACGAACCCCAAGTGATCCAACGTGACATTGGGACGGAGTTTGGATGATCCAACAAAGGCTTGAGCATGTTGACTGGCATCGCAAATCCAAGATTTTCCGTGATGGCCGATTTAAGACTCAAAACACCTTGGACACGCCCTTGCCGATCCACTAAGGGGCCGCCGCTGTTGCCGGGTTCGATGGGGATCGCGAGTTGGATAAGTTTCAAATCCTCAAATTGCCGCATCGCGGAGACAACACCTTCCACAACGCTGTGGGTTAATCCGTGAGGGTTACCCATGGCAATGACAGAGGTGCCTTGTTTAATGAGGTCAGAATCACCGAGGCGGAGCGGACTCAAACCGGTGGCCTCGACAGCGATCACGGCTAGATCCGTCTTGCGATCCCACGCATGAACTCGGATGACGTCGAACTTTCGGCCATCCGAAAATTCTACTTTCACGGCCCGCGCTTCACCGATGACATGCAGGCTGGTTGCAATCAGACCCTCGCTGGAGATGACAAAACCGGAGCCGACTCCGTCCACGTTTCCATCCCGACCAATCTGGCGGACGATCACCACGGAGGGACGAAGGCGTGCAGTCAGTTCCTCGATAGATTCCGTTTTTACGACGGGGGCAACAGCCTTTTTATCCTGCGGTGATTTGGCTGGGCGAGCGGGTGCGGTAGCCGCTTTGATCTCCGAAATAATCATGAAGCTCAGGACAAAGCCAAGAGCTTTATAAACCCTCATCGCCGGCAGGTAAGTTAGAAAGTGCATGCAGAGAAGCAGTAGCGCAAACTCCCGTCTCGATGCGAACCATAGGTCGCACTTCGGGGGCGGTCAAGGCACCACGGAGGCACCGTGGAATCAGTCGGCTTTCGCGACGCTCGTTTTTTTTGGCCAATCGACAAAACAGATGACGATCAGCACGAGAAGTCCTAGCAGGATCCCAGTTCCTGAAAGGTAGATTCCCTGAGTGGGCGCTGTATAAATCATTTCGACCACATGGCTTCCGGCGGGAAGGGGAATCCCTCGCATCATGAAATTTGCTCGCACCATGACCTCAGGTTTCCCATCCACCGTCGCCTGCCAGTTCGCGGCGATTTTGTCGTTGTAGAGGAGAAGGGATGGTACCGAATTAGACACGGCCAGCGTGATTTGTTTCGGAGTATAAAGGGTGAAAGTCACAGTTCCTGAAATGTTGGTTCCGACGGTGGGCGCGAAGGGCATATCGGCTTGAACAATGACACGTTCGTGGGGATTGAAATCAGGGGCGGTGAGCTGCTTCAAAGTCGTGGCGGCGTTGGTGGATTGTTGCCAATTGCTGTAGAGTTTAGCTCGTGGGAGCGCACCGGTGAATTCCACCAGAGCAAATCGTCCGTCCGGTTTTAATACCCAGTCCAAATCGTCGATGGTTAACCGATCCACCAGCACTCCAGGCTTGGGAACCATGTCGAAACTTTGAACGACCTTGAACCGGTCTTGGCCAGGATCCAATTGTTGAGCGGAGCTAAGAATGGCCTGCTTATCTCCGATGAGATAACGCGTGTTGGAGAGTTCCCACATCCGAGTGAGGACTGAATTGGGTCGATCTCCCCCGGGGATAAGCGCGGTAAAAAATTGTTGATCAATCTCGGGAGGCCGAGGCATTTGCACCACTTCGAGGGATTGAATGTTGTAATACTGAAAGTGGTGCTGGAGCCAGGTGTTGACGACCCCTTCAAAGAAACCGGTCTGCTCTGTCACAAAATGTCGGGTCGAGAAAGGGGCAATCCGTGCGGTGACTCGGTGCAAATAAGGTTTGTCGCGCAGCAACTCAATAATCGGATTTGTGGCATATCGATCTTTGTAATTGTAATAGACAATCCACGGGCTGTTGGCTCGCATCAGGTCGAGTGACAAAAACAGTCCCAACAAAAGGACGAGCCACAAGCGTCGTCGTCCGGAAAACCAACCGCTCAAAATAACGATGAGCGCGAATACGGCGGCTCCAATAAACACAAGGGCGTAGCCGACTTCAATTTGACTGAACTGAACGATTTGCTGCGAGATCGTTTGGGTAAAACCAGCTTTGGCTAGGTGTTGCGATAATTCGGTGGAGGAGGAGGCGTAGATGAGCGCGGCAAAAGCCAGGAGGCAAAAGCCGGTAACGGATCCGAAGGTCCAGCGTTTCTCAAATTCTGGAGCAGACTTCCACCAAACTGACAGGGTTTCCTTCACACCGCCCAGTTTGAAGGCTGTATCTTTGACATAGGTGCGGAACAAAGCCTCGAGACCGAATCCAAACAACACCAGGAGAGCCATGTGGAATGGGTGCATGAATTTGATGGGGTTACGAATGGTTGAGAAGTAAGGTAATTCGTAGATAATCCTGTAAAATGGGGCGTGCCGACCCCAAGCGAGGAAAATGGAACCCAGAGCAATAATGGAGAAGAAAAAGACGGTTCGACGTTCAAATAGGCTGTAAGGATTGCCCTTTTTTCGAAAGGCACTGGCCACGCCAAAGGCAGCGACAACCAAAACCAACGCACCCGCATATTCTCCCGCGCCGGAATGTCGCGATTGTTCGACACCGGGTTGTTGCCCCACAGACCCCCAATAATTACCTCCGTTCTCCGTGTCCATTCGATAACCAAACAGCCCCGGTACGATGACACGCGCTGTCTCCAATTTAGGAAGGCTCCACATGGTCGCACCGTCCCAGCGACGTTCTTTGGATTCGGCAGATTGTTCCATGCCAGCCACGCCTTGAATCTGGGTGCCGATAAGAGTGCTCAACGCAGCGGCAGCGCAGACGGCTGAAAAAACCGCCACAATCCCGACACGTCGAACGGCATCTACAAGCTTGGAACCAAAGGTGGCTGACGAATGAGCAAACACGACGAAAACAGCAAACGCCGCAACATAAATGCTGAAGATTGCACCGACATCAAACCCTTCCATGATTCCGTTAGCCACAGCCAACCCTGCCAGCAAGGCGGTAAGAAGTGGTCTCCGATCAACCCCCGATCGCAATGCGGCCAATGCAAGAAAAGTAGAGGCAAGGGTCCACGATCGGGAAGGCAATCCCCAACATGAATGGGAAAATGTATTCATGTTCAACATGGCCGCAATCGCCGCGAGTCCGCACACGGAGTGGCGAAATCCGAAACACCGTAACAGAATCCAAAGGCTGGCTCCTAGCGCGATCAGGGCGATGGGGACATGAAACTTTGAGAATGTCACTGGATCGTTGCCGAGGACAAACCACAGGAGGGCGGATGTGTGGGGAAGAGCGGCTGGGGTTTCGACTCCCAACCAATTGAGGTCTTGCCACACGCCTTTAAACGCCGTGGTCATGCTGCCCGATGCGGCAGAGATCGCGCCCAAAGGCCCGTCGTTATTAAAAAGCGTTTTTGTCGGCTCGAAACTTTGAAGAAATAAAACTGTGCCGATGCCTACCAAAACTGAAACAGCGGTTAGAAACGCTGTGAATGCTGATCGTTGTCCGCTGTTCATTTTAACCTAGTTTCAGATTGAACCCTCGTCGTTGGCGTTGTTTTTCTTGTCCAAGGCAAGGGTGACACTTAGTATGAATTTCGTAGCGAAAAAGTAAATACCGATCAAATTTTTCGAGAAATGTGTCGCGGTGGTGTTGAGTGAAAAAGTCGTATGAGGATCAAAGGATCGACCATTTTAATCACGGGTGGCACGGGTTCCTTCGGGAATCGTGTGGCGGCTCATTTATTGAAGGAGCAGCCAGAACAAATCCGCATTTATAGTCGGGACGAAAAAAAACAGTGGGAAATGCAGCGTCGATTTCCACAATTCCGCTACATCATCGGGGATGTTCGAGACGTGGATCGCTTGGAGGAGTCAATGCGCGGGGTTACCTACGTTTTCCACGCAGCCGCTCTGAAGCAGGTTCCATCGTGTGAGAATTATCCCTACGAAGCGGTTAAGACGAACGTCATCGGTTCCTACAATGCCTGCCAAGCAGCGAAAGCAGCCGGTGTGCATACTTTTGTGGCTTTGAGTACTGACAAAGCAGTCAAGCCTGTCAACGCCATGGGGACGAGCAAGGCGATGATGGAGAAAATTATTTGCAGTGAGAACCAGCACGGTGCCGGAACCATTTTTTGTTCTGTTCGATATGGCAACGTCATGGGGAGTCGCGGTTCCGTTATTCCACTTTTTCGGAGTCAGATTCTGGAGGATTCACCGTTAACTCTGACGGTGCCCCACATGACACGTTTTCTCATGACGCTGGATCAATCGGTAGATTTGGTGCTGCACGCGATGACTCAGGCGCGCGGGGGAGAAATCTTCGTCCGAAAGGCACCGGCGTGTACCGTCATCTCGTTGGCCGAAGCCCTGCGTTTAAAATACAGCTCGAGACGCGAGAAGCATCCGATCCAAATCGTCGGGATTCGACCGGGTGAAAAGATTCATGAGATTTTAGTCAGTGAATACGAGATGCAGCGAGTCACTGAGGAGAAAGCTTATTTCACAATCCATCCTGAGTATCGACTGCCAACCCAACTCAGCCTAAAACCGTTGGGCGAAGAGTATACCTCGGAGAATACCCATCAACTCACCGAAACGAAGGACATCAACCTTCTCCTCGAGGCGATGGGGAATGAGGAAATTTCCGGCGATTACCGAGGTGTGTAGGGTAAATGAGCATCAACCAATTCATTCGTAAAAAGCTCCGACCACGCACGGTATTTGACTATACAGCCGAACTGGTCAAAGGCGGGGATTGCAAGTCGGGTTTGGACATTGGCTGCGGAAGCCACTCGGACTTGAGCGCGTTTCGGCCCGCGTTGAGGACGGTCGGCATCGATGCGTTTCCAATGGCGATTGAGATGGCGAGAGCAAAAAACTTGCACGATGATTATCTGGTGGCAGACATCCTTCGGGAGGATTCCACATCCATTTTAGAGCGAGTCAACAACGGCGAAAAATTCGACATCGTCAGCCTTTATGGAGTGATCGAGCATGTGCCCAAACATTTGGGGTTTGAACTTTTAAGACGATGCGAGCAGTTGACGAGTAAATACGTCATTTTAGAAACCCCAAACGGGTTCGTCGAACAGGGACCCGAATTCGGTAACGAATTTCAACGGCACCTCTCGGGCTGGTTCATTCATGATTTTGAAGGAATCGGTTACGAAAATTTTGGGACGACCGGGACGAAATATCTTCGCGATTATATGGCGGGGCCAAAGTACAACTTTCCGATGTGTATTACCTTGGATGAGGTTCTCACTCTGCTATTGAGGATCAACAAACGTCCGAAGCATGCGTTTAACCTCGTTGCTCTCAAGGACGTACGAGGCACTTACGCACGACATAAAACGGCCCTCCGTCGGTAACTAATCAGGTGAGTACGAACGCTGAGTTTTGGAATGAACGCATATGATTTGTGCTTCGATCACCCAATGCCGGGGATGCCATGCTGCCATTGATAGGTGCGAGGTGGTTCTCACTATGGATGCCATGCCATTGGCTGGAGTGTTCTGCCCCACCGAAGCGACGGCTTTAGCAGCACCCCTTATTCCTCTGACTTGGGTGTTGTGCTCTGAGTGTGAATTGGTGCAGGTGGCAGAAAACGTTTCTGATGCGACACTATTCTCGCATTACAACTACTCGTCCTCAACCATCGCTGGGCTGGTCCAGCACTTCGTGGGTTATGCGGAGTTTCTGAAGGCTCGATATTCTGGCTCTGATCGACTGTCGTTTCTGGAGATTGGATGCAACGACGGGGTGCTGCTCCAGAGGTTGCCTCAACATTGGAATTTGGTAGGAGTCGATCCAAGCGATGTCGCGCTACGGGCGACAACATCGCCGGTTCACTACACGCTTCACAACCAACCGTTCACCTTGGGACTTGTCTTGGATCAACATTTGGAGGGAAAAATCGATGTTATCTCGGGTTCCAATTGTTTAGCTCATATTTCTGATCTAAGAAGCGTTTTTGAAGCGGTCGCCCTTGCGCTAAGGATCGGAGGCGATTTCTGGCTGGAGGTGCATGATCTCGCATCGCTCCTTCGTGGGTGTCAGTGGGACACAATTTATCACGAACATAAAGTGGAATGGAGCGAACAATCGCTGCAACGATGTCTCGCTCCGCTAGGCTTTTCTCATGTGCAAACATTGAAAACACCCATGCATGGTGGGGCGTTACGCATTTGTTTTCGGAAGGAATCGCATCGAGGAAGCAGCCCAGTTCAACCCAATGTTCTGCGGCCTTTGTTGAACCGATTGCAGGAGGCGTACCATCATCGTTATGAGACAAAAGCGGCTCGGCTTCTCATTAAATCCAAGCAACAGGGCCACTGCATCGCTGCTTACGGTGCCGCCGGTCGTGCGAATGTTTACTTGAACCAACTGCAAGAATTGCGTTTCGATTACATCGTGGATGAGGCGCCTTTGAGGGTTAATAAATTCATTCCTCGTGTTGCGACACCGATTGTGGCGCAGACTCGGTTGTTGGAGCAACCCGCCAACGATTGCCTAATTACGGCTTGGAATTATCGCGAGGATATCATCCGTAAAAATCCCGCCTATTCTGGAACATGGCTCACCGCGTTTGAGGAGGATTGATGCGGGTTTGCGTTTTAGGTCATCAGGGAATGCTCGGGCATATGGTCGTGCGATATCTCGCCCAGATGGGGCATGAGGTGCGGACGGTTTCCCAACGGTTTCTCTCAAATGACGTTGAAGCCTTCCTGCATGAAGTGCAGCTCACCCAGTCCGATTGGTGTATTAACTGCATCGGGGTTCGTGCGCACGATGGGATCAGCTCAGCGCAACTGTTTGCAATCAACGCAGAGCTACCTCGATTACTCGCAGAATCCCTTCCGCCTTCTACTCAACTGATTCATGCAAGCACAGATGGAGTGTTTCAGAACCACCCGTCCGACCGGTTGATTTCCGATATTCCTGATGCGACAGATGATTACGGGCTCTCCAAGCGACAGGCGGAGTCAGTAGTTTTAGCTTCCAACCATTACGTGATTCGTTGTTCAATTATCGGCCCCGAGCTTACCACGAGCCGCAGTTTATTTAGTTGGGCTTTGAGTCAGAGAGGGCGGATTCTCGGTTTTACGAATCATTCCTGGAATGGCGTGACCAGCCTCGAATGGGCGAAATTATGTCAACGGTTGGTGAACGGTGAACGATTTGGCGCCAAGAAACTGCTTCAACCGGGGTTCACCCCAGCCTGCTCAAAGCATGAGTTGCTAAGCCGCATTATCGAGACTTGGAATCAGGACGTCCGTGTAGAAGCCCTGGAAGCTGAGTGTTCCGTCTCGAGAACACTCGTGCCAAATATTTCAACCCCGACGATAGCCGTCCAACTTCGAGAATTGCAGGAATACCCCTGATCGTCATTCGATATGAGCTACGTCACTACTGTTATTCCTGTTTACAACGGCGAGCGTTTTTTAGGTGCCACGCTCCAATGCATCGCGGATCAAACCCGTCGCCCTGATCTTTTGGTGGTGATCGATGACGCCTCCACGGATCGAACCTGCGCGTTGGTGGAGGGTTTTCAGAAGGCACACCCGGAGATCAACTGCGAATTACGAATCAACGAATGTAACCAAGGACTTTTCAAAAACCTCAACCGTACCCTGCAATTCGCTTCGCAGACCGACTACCTGCATTTACTCCTTGCGGATGATCTAGTGCTGCCCAAATTTTTGAGCCGAACAGTCTCAGTTTTAGAAAACGCTTCGAGTCTGTCTCTCGCCTTCAGCTTAACAGAAGCCATCGACCATGAGGGTGTATTGATCCCGTTTTTACATCAACGGACAGCCGACGGAGTCAACCATTTAACCCAATCCGAATTGCTCAAACGACAAAGCGAATTACAAACTTTGTTTTGTGGCTCGGTACTTTTAAAGACGAATCACAAAAAATTGCCCTGCGAATTTCGTTTAGACATGCCTCAGACAGCAGACTGCGTTTTCTATGCTGAGATAGCGACACACTGCCGCGCAATTCTGGAGGTGGGGGAGGTGCTTTGCCAAATCCGATCTCATCCTGATAGCGCGACCTCCCGGAACAAGAGACAGATTCAATCGTGGGTGCTGGATGAATGGAAAGCAATGGAACTAGGACATCAAATGCGAGATGGATCCGTTCTTGCACGATGGTTGCAGAGGCAGAAGCTTCTGTGCCTTTTTGCTGCCAGATCGCACGTAAAAATTCAGGGGACACGGGATGAAACACCTGAGTTTGCGAACCAAATACGCTCGGCAACCCAAACCGTTGTCACACCCATCCATTGGGTTTTAGGGAGACTAGCGGTAGCACTAAGAGATGTTTGGCACGTATTTTAAACCAAAATAAGGATTTGACACGTTGGCACCACGAATCACTAACATAAGAGTATGAAAGATCCGACGATCCAACGATCCAACGATGCGTAAAGAAAACCCTTACTATTTTGCAGCGGGTGCCGACCTTGATGCAATGATCCATCTTCAGGTATTTGGAGGACTGGCGAGTGGCATATGTCCAACGTATTCGGTGAGTGACGATCTGGCGAAGCGCGTCCAAGTTAAGCTTATCAAACGGTTTAAAATAGGGATTGTCACAGGCGAGACCACACTCCGAATACCGTCACGGAGGTTTTTTGCTCGGTGGGAAACAGGCCCAAGCACGTCCACTGAGGTTCTGGCCGAGTCGATACCGCTCGCAATCTGTCGCCTCGCGATCCTGATCACCGATAAGCACAACGACTAGTCTTTTGATCCGGAGGATGCGCCGCAGGGGCATCGCTTTCCGAATGCTGGATGAATTCCCACCCTATTTATTTTGATTACAACGCCACGACACCCGTGGATGTCGCTGTGCTCGAGGAGATGCGTCCGTATCAAGAGACGATCTGGGGCAACCCTTCGAGCATCCATCAGGTCGGGCGCCGTGCACGGGCCTGCCTCGATGAGGCGCGGGATCGGGTGGCGCAGGTGCTCGGAGCCAAGCCGAGTGAGGTTGTTTTTACGAGCGGCGGAACCGAGAGCAACAACCTCGCTATTTTTGGAACGGCCCGACTTTCGCAAGCTAAAGGCAAACACCTGATCACGTCTTCCATTGAGCATCATGCAGTACTTCACTGCTTTGATTATCTCGAGAGGAAGG
>Ga0114966_10005640_pt1 | contig 10547 bp, 12 predicted proteins | sample M_130207_XF_Meta_FD_87029 | JGI IMG/M metagenome (GOLD analysis project Ga0114966, IMG submission 87029) | Freshwater microbial communities from Lake Montjoie, Canada to study carbon cycling - M_130207_XF_MetaG | ecosystem: Environmental > Aquatic > Freshwater > Lake | place: Lake Montjoie...
ACAGATTCTCCTTTTAAAATTCGCTTTTTCAAACGTAAATTATCAACATACATTTGTTCCATCAAAGCAGCCATCTCTGACATTTGATACATTTCTAGATTCTTTTCTTTAACTGGAGCACACTTTTCTTCTTTTGGTGCATCTCCTTTCTTTTGACAAGATAGTAGTCCAAAAAAAAGAAGAAACAAAATTGCTTTTTTCATTCTTGTTTAATTACTTTTTAATATAAACACCATCAGCCAAGAAGGAATAGGTTACTTCAGGCTTAGTAATTTTAGCAATTTCTGCAGCTGATTTTCCTCCGTCTTTTGCATAATGCTTTAATTCATCTACGGAAACTACATCAACAAATGCTTTTCCACTAAGAATGGCTTCACTTTTATCTGCATTCAATGGAACGAAAAAAGCATAGTCTCTAAATTTCACAAACGACACATCTTCACCCTCTAATTCCATATTCATCCAACAACCTTTCTTTTTACAAACCGATTTTATATTTGACTTAAACTGAACGGTTATTGAATCTCCTTTTTTAAGTGCTTTATATTTTTTCAATAAATCTTTACTTGAAACAACTTTATTAACTTTAAATTTTTCACCAAATAAAGCATAATTATTACTATTAAAAGGTTTAGATTTAGATTGTGCAATTACATTAGTTCCAACAAACAATAACAACGCAATAAGGATAACATTAATTTTTTTCATGATTTATTTTTTTTTTACAAATGACAAAAGTAAACAGTTTAACTATTTTAAATAATAAAATGACAATATATTTTAAGATTTATTGAAAAATAAAGTGTAAATATAGTAGCAAAACAAGAATTTAAAAAAAAGCAATCATTATTTTTTTTCTATGCAAAACCAAATAATATTTTTATTAGTTTTACAAAATACAAAAACAATACTAAAATTACTTAATAATAATCATAATTATTTGATTTTTAAATACTTATTTTTATTTTAATTTATAAAAATAAAAAATTAATGACATTAAAAACTACTTTCGAAATCGATATAGTAAAAGCTTCAAGTTCAAAAATAAATGAAGTTGATTTTGACAATCTTGCATTTGGAAATACCTTCACCGACCATATGTTAATTTGTGATTTTAAAGACGGACAATGGAAAAGGCCAATTATCAAGCCTTACGAACCTTTTTTGATTGATCCTTCTGCAAAAGTATTTCATTATGGTCAGGCTATTTTTGAAGGTATGAAAGCTTATAAAGATGAAAATGATGATGTTTGGATTTTTAGACCTGATGAAAATTTAGTGCGTTTTAATAAATCGGCCGTAAGGATGGCGATGCCTGAAATTACCAAATCAATATTTATTGACGGTTTAAAAACCATATTGGACATGGAAAGAAATTGGGTAAAAAAAGGTCTAGGAAATACATTGTATATCCGTCCGTTTATGATTGCAATTGGATCTGGAGTTATTGCTCAACCTTCTACTCAATACCGATTTATGATTATACTTTCTCCAGCAAAATCATATTACTCTGGTGAAGTAAAAGTAATTATTGCTGAACATTACAGTCGTGCAGCTAATGGTGGCATTGGAGCGGCTAAAGCGGCAGGCAACTATTCGGCTCAATTTTACCCAACAAAATTAGCAAACGAAAAAGGATACCAACAAATTATTTGGACTGATGATGCTACTCACACTAAGCTTGAAGAAGCAGGGACAATGAATGTTTTCTTTAGAATTAACGATACATTATATACTGCGCCAACAAGCGAAAGAATATTAGATGGTATCACTAGAAAAAGTTTGATTGATCTTGCTAAACGCGAAGGTATAAAGGTAGAAGTTCGTTCTGTTTTAGTCGATGAACTAATTGAAGCAGCTAAAAACGGTTCTTTAAAAGAAATTTTTGGTGCTGGAACCGCTGCGGTGGTTAGCCCAATTGTAGCTTTTGCCTACCAAGATGTGGAATACCAATTACCAAAAATAGAAAACTCCATTGCTTTACAATTAAAAGAAAAACTTACTAAAATTCAGCACAAATTTGCTGAGGATACTTTTGGTTGGACAGTTAAAGTGTAGTGCTCAGTTTTTAGTGTTCGGTTTGCATTGTTGAAACTAGAAAATATAAAGTCCTTAATTACAATTGTAGTTGGGGATTTTTTTTATTTTAATATCTCCTCAAAATTGGGTTTGAAATAATTAGGTCCTTTCATCACTTTTCCATCTTCACGATAAATTGGGTTGCCATCTTCGCCTAGTTTACTCATATTACTGCGTTGGATTTCGTCAAAAACGGCTTCAATTTTGTGTTGCAATCCGTGTTCTATGATGGTGCCACACAGAATATAGAGCATATCGCCGAGCGCATCGGCAATTTCAACGATATCATTATTTTGTACTGCTTCGAGGTATTCCTCGTTTTCTTCTTTCATTAAATTAAAACGAAGCATGTTTTTATTTTCGCCCAAATCACCTCGCATCGTTTCGCTATAACCAATACCAAAAGCGGTGTGAAATTCTTTTACAGAATTAAGTTTATGTTGCATTATTTTTTAAATTAAATATGAATGCAAAATACAATTTAAAGTATCAATTGTATAAATTTGTTGAAAATTTAAAATAAATGTTCACAACTGGTCAATGGATTTTTGCAGGTTTGTTTTTTGTTGCTTTTATAATTGCAATGGTTATTGCATATGGCAAAGACAAAGCGTTACACCAAAAGGTTTATAAAGGAAACTACAAGATACTTATTGGATTTTTGTTTTTTATAGCAATACTTTTTTTTATAAAAATATATTTGAAACATTAACTATTTTCCTTTAAAAAGATTAACACTCTCCGTTGCCAAATCGTAATTCTGGAATATTGTAATTACTTTTTCATCGGAATAAAGTCCGGATTCGGAGGCAATTTTGTACAACACGTCAATTTCTACAATATATTGATCGGAAAATCCATATGTAATGTAATAGGCAGTTGTTGCGGTTCTACCCGATTTTTTAAGTTAAATTGGGTGAAATAGTGTGTAATTCTATCAAAAGCAAACCAAATTTTTCTACATATTTTGTCCATTTTTGGTAATGCTGTACGAGATTTTATTGTTTTGAGTATCACTATTTTGAAGCAAGCAACCATTTGAAGCTAGAACACGTAATCCCACATTGAGATAGACATCATTTGCATTAAATTTTGCTACTAGTTCTTGCAAAGTTGCTTTTTTATTTTCCAACAGAAAATCAAACACCCGTTTTTTCTAAAATGAATAGGCAACTGGAACTGTTACTATTCCATCTAAATGCTTGAATAAAATGGCTCGAAGTTAGCTTATAGTTTTCATTATTTTTAAACAAAAAAGGTTATAAAACAAATTTATGCATTCTAGAAATAGCAACTGTAAAAATGTTTTGTGCATTAAAATTCATAACTTTGTAACACTACTATTTACAAAACTATGAGGATTTTAAAATATATTTTCTTGCTTTTACTATTAGCATTTATAGGTATCACCGTTTTTGTTGCAACACAAAAAGGGGATTTTGAGGTGTCAAAAAGCAGAATAATAAAAACACAAAGAACCACCACTTTTAATTATGTGAATGATTTTAGAAATTGGGAAACCTTTTGCACTTGGCTAGACGATAAAGAAATAGTTTATAATTATACTGAAAAAACAATGGGAGTTGGCGCTACTTATTCATGGAAAGGCGATAATAGCGAAGGAAATTTAAAGATCTCCTCTTTAAATGAAGGAATTAGTATTTCACAAAAAATGAGCTATAACGGAACAACTTCAAATGTAAATTGGACTTTTAAAGATTCTATTGGTGGAACCAAAATCACGCTCCATTGTAAAGGACAAATGGATGTATTGACAAAAATAAAAGTTTTTTTTCAAGGTGGAATTACTTCATTAATTGGAGAAATGTATAATAAAAGTCTGGAAAAACTAGATACAACTTTGAACTATGAAATGAAAACCTATTCCATAAAAGTGAATGGAATAGTACAACGATCCTCTGGATTTTATTTGAAACAAACTATAACATGTAAGATTAAAAGTTTGTCTAAAAATATTAGAATAATGATGCCACGAATGGTTCATTTTTTTAAGAAAAACAAACTTCCAGCCACAGGAAAACCTTTTGTCTTATATGATAAATATGATTTTCCAAATGATATTGTAACTTTTTCAGTTTGTGTTCCTATTAGAGATTCCATAAATATATCGCCTGGAAGTGATATGTCAGCTGGGAAATTAAATGCTTTCACCTCTTTAAAGACAACACTAATTGGTGATTACTCCCACAGTAAAGAAGCTTGGGACAAAGCCTATAAATATATTAAAGACAACGATTTAAAAGAAAACGCAGCTGGGCATTATGTAGAAGTGTACACCAAAACTATAGACAATAGTAAAAATCCATCCAAATGGATTACCGAAATTTATATTCCTGTTTTCCCTAAGCTAGTAGTGCCAAAAGTAATAGCTCTAGTTGCACCATCTGCAACAACTACAGTAATTGAACCTGAAGTTTCGGAACCAACTCCCACTGAAAATCCATAAAATTTTTAGTTGTATTAAACCTTTTCTAGTATCTTTATTCCAATAGATAAATTTTCAAATTGCAAGAAGAAAAGGATTTCATTAAAGAACTTTTAAATCCCGAAACGCAGAATGTGGCGTTTCAAAAGCTCTTGCGTGATTATCAAAAACCTTTGTACAATCACATTAGAAACATCGTCTTAAATCATGATGATGCCGATGATGTGTTGCAAAATACATTCATTAAAGTATTTCAGCATTTGAAAAATTTCAAAGCCGAAAGCAAGTTGTTTTCATGGATGTATCGCATTGCAACCAATGAAGCTATTACTTTTATCAATCAAAAATCCAAACGCAATGGTATAACTAGTGAAACTTTGCAAAGTAAAATTGTAGATAACTTAAAAGCAGATGTGTATTTTGATGGCAATGAAATTCAAATTAAATTACAAAAAGCTATATCACTATTACCCGGAAAACAGCAATTGGTTTTTAAAATGAAATATTATGAAGAAATAAAATATGAAGATATGTCCGAAATTCTTGGAACTTCGGTGGGTGCTTTGAAAGCATCGTATCATCATGCTGTAAAAAAAATTGAAGAATTTGTAAAAACCAATTAAACCATTTAACAATAAATTTGTCTTAACAAAATGAAAGAATTTAAACTAGATAACCAACCAAAAATAACTTCAGGATTTACAACTCCCGATGGTTATTTTGATTTGTTTTCTGAAAAAATGATGGCGCTATTGCCAAAAGAAAGCACTAAAGTAATTTCAATTAACAAAACACGTAAAAGATGGCTATTTGCCGTTGCTGCAGTTTTAATTTTAGCTTTATCAGTTCCGGTTTTTAATCAATTGAATAGCAATTCATCAGAACTCGATCAACAAACTTTAGAAGATTACATCACCTATAATTCAGGGATTTCCGAAAATGAATTGGTTGATTTACTTGAAAAAGAAGACATCGAAAAAATGAATTTGGATTATAACATTCAAGATAAAGAGCTAGAAGAGCTACTTTCTGAAAACAACAATATAGAACAATATTTAACAAACTAATATTATGAAAATTTACAAACTACTTCCTTTCATTACACTCTTTTTAGCTTTGAGTAGCATTGCTCAAGATGGAAGTTTCATTAAAGGAAAAAAAGATAAAATTAAAGCTATAAAAATTGCCTATATCACCAATGAGTTATCACTCACATCAGATGAAGCCACAAAATTTTGGCCTTTATTCAATGCTTTTGAAGACAAACAAAATGAAATAAGAAAGCAAAAATTAAAAGGTTTTTTAGACCGAACAGATGATAATTCTATTGATAAATTATCCGATAAAGAAGCTACAACTTTATTATTACAAATAGAAAGTACCGAAGATGAATTGTATCAATTAAAGAAGAAATTTATTACCAATTTAAAAGGTGTAATTTCTCCTTTAAAAATATTAAAACTCAAAAAAGCGGAAGAAGGCTTCAACAGAAAACTATTGCAACAATATCGCGACAAACGAAAAAACTAAAACTAGAAAGAGAGCCAAATTGGTTCTCTTATTGTTTAAAGGTTATTCTAATAATTTTATTTTTCCCAGCCGCAAAAGCAGTCGTTGAATTTACAAAACGAATCGTATAAAGCGTTTCATCTTTGGATAATTGCATCCAATTATTTCCGCCATCAGAAGAATAATATAAACCAGAAGCTCCAACACTTACTAATTGTTTTCCATTACTATTGGGAATAAATTGCACACACGAAGCATAACCAAAACCTTGATTTTCTGCTATTAAATTCCATGTTTTACCACCATCGGTTGTTATGGCTTTGTTTTGAAAATTTTGATTCAGTATTTCATAATTTCCTCCAGAGACAAAACCAATAGTATCATTATAAAAATCGGCTGTAAAAATTCCGGTCATTTCCTTTCCCTGCACAATTGGTGTTTCAAAAACTTGCCAAGAAAACCCTTTATCTAGTGAAAAGAAAACCCTTGATTTTTTTCCTCCTGAAACAATCCAAGTGTTGTTGCCTTTGATGATTACATTTGTATTACTTGCAGCAAAAGCAGCTTCTCCATCAGCAGTTTTTGGCAGTCTATCACAAGGTGTTTTTTGCCAAGACTTTCCTCCATCTCTAGTAATTAAAATGGAAAGACAACTTTCAATAGGATCACCCATGAGAATTCCTTCATTATCATTCCAAAAATTCATACTGTCATAAAATACTTTTTCATGAGTTTCAGTATAGACTAATTCTTGCTTTAAAGTAGTTTTATCAATTCTAAAAATATGAGCTGGATTGGCAACATTAGCAATAAAAATAGCTTTTGACGTTTGAGCAATACTCCTAAATTCTAATTTTAAACTATCCTTATTTACTTCGGAACGATACATCGAACTTGTTTTAAAATTATAATTTCCCAATCGGTTATTATCCGCTGCAAACCATAATTTATCTTTATCTACTAGGATGGATCGAATACTAATTTTTTCATTCAAAATTGTATCAATTTTCACTGATTGAAAGGTTCTTTTCACATCAGTTACTTGCGATTTGCAACTTGAAAAAAATGTTAAAAATGTTAAAAATGAAATTGCTTTTTTCATAATAAGGCTAATAAATTAGGGCTAAAGTACAACTTTTAAACGAATTGAAATGTATTGAAATCGAGTACCAAAAAATTCGTGGCACAGTAATTGAAAAGTTCCGTTGTAAAAAATTTGCATAACAAAAAAAACCTATATTATGAAAACTAAAATAATTACTCTGACCCTATTGACTTCCTTATTTGCAGGTCAATTATTTGCTCAAGATAGAACAACGGTTAATGCAACCAGTTCTGAAATAAGTGATAACCTTGATTTGAGAGCTGTGGCTTCCATTTTTGGAGATGCTTTAAACTTAGATGATTTTGAAAGAAGATTGAATGACCCAAAAGTTCAAATTTCAAATTTAGATTTAAATCAAGATAATCAAGTAGATTATTTACGTGTTATTGAAAGTGTGGAGGGAAATACTCACCTAATTATTGTTCAATCGGTTCTCGGTCGTGACACTTTTCAAGATGTGGCTACTATTGAAGTGGAAAGAGACCGAAACAACAATGTACAATTACAAGTTGTGGGTGATGTATATATGTATGGCGACAATTATATTTATGAGCCAGTTTATGTAAATACACCTGTTATCTACAATCATTTTTGGGTTACTAATTATCGTCCGTATTGTTCATCTTGGTATTGGGGTTATTATCCAACGTATTATTATGCTTGGACGCCATTCCCTGTTTTTGGTTATAGAAACCATATCGGACTATGCATCAACTTTAATTACAGCTACAATTATGTAAATTACAGAAGATGTCATGTAGCCTACACTAATTATTATGGAAGAAGAGCTAATGGATACGAAAGACAATATCCAAATCGCTCATTTAGTCATAGAAACTCTGGATATGCCAACAGACATGAATTGGATAGAACTAGAAACATTAGAACTACTGGTACTAGAAATGAAATAGCTCATAATTCTAATTCAACTAGAGATAACTCTTTGGTTAGAAACAACACTTCTACAAGAACACAAAATACAAGGAGAGATGATACTCCAAGAAACAATTCATCTACAAGAAGTGAAGTTGTCAGAAGAGATAATACAACCAGAAATATTGGTTCTAACAGAACAGAAAATATAAGACGAGATAATAATCCAAGAGGGAATTCTTCCACTAGAGCTGAAAACAATGGAGGGAATTCATCACCAAGAAACGAATCTTCTAGAACTCAAGGCAATTCAAATAAGTCGAGAAGAGGATAATTTATTTCCAATATAATTTATAAAAACACTGCTTTTGAGCGGTGTTTTTTTTTATTTATTATTAAAAAAATAACCGCAGTTTTGATTTTATTGTTTGCAAAATAGTACCTTTGAAAACTTTTTTAACACTAATTTATGAGTGCCCATAATCATCAAACCTTACACAGTAAACTTACCGCTGCAGGACTATTAATTACTTTAGGGATTATTTACGGAGATATTGGAACTTCTCCATTGTACGTAATGAAAGCAATACTTGATGTTCATGCAATATCAAGAGATATAGTTTTAGGCGGAATCTCATGTATTTTTTGGACATTAACACTTCAAACAACTTTAAAATATGTAATCATTACGCTTAGTGCAGACAATCATGGTGAAGGTGGGATTTTTGCGTTGTATGCTCTTGTCAAACGAACAAAAATAAAGTGGCTGATTGTACCCGCAATAATTGGCGGTAGTGCATTGTTAGCAGATGGAATCATAACACCACCAATTTCAGTGACAGCTGCTGTAGAAGGTGTGAAAACATTTTATCCTTCGATGACGACAAAGAATATTCAAATAATTGTCATTTGTATATTAATCGCTTTATTTACTATTCAACAATTTGGAACAAAACTAGTAGGTAAATTTTTTGCGCCGATGATGTTGGTATGGTTTTCCATGTTGGGAATCTTGGGAACAATTCAAATCTTCAACGATTTTTCCGTATTTAATGCTATAAATCCATACTATGCCTATGAATTATTAAAAATTCACCCTGAAGGTTTCTTCGTGCTTGGTGCTGTGTTTTTATGTACCACTGGAGCAGAAGCATTGTATTCTGACATGGGACATTGTGGGAGAAAAAACATTAGAATTAGTTGGATATTTGTAAAAATAATGTTGCTCCTTAATTATTTTGGTCAAGGCGCTTATTTGATAAATCACGAAGGGAAAACACTCGCGCAATTAGGTGGTGGTGATGACGCCAATCCGTTTTATTTAATGATGGAAACCTGGTTCCAACCTATTGGAGTTGTCATTGCTACTATGGCGGCAGTAATAGCTTCTCAAGCATTAATTAGTGGTTCATTTACATTAATTAATGAAGCAATGCGTTTGAATTTTTGGCCAAAAGTTAAAATTAAATATCCAACCGAATTAAAAGGACAATTGTATATTCCATCAATCAACTGGCTGTTACTATTAGGTTGTATTGGCATTGTACTTTATTTTGAGAAATCAGAAAATATGGAGCATGCCTACGGTTTGGCAATCGTTCTTTGTATGATTATGACAACAATGCTTCTTAATTTTTATTTAATTATGAAGCGTGTTAAGATGTATTTTATAATTCCGCTAATCACATTATACTTAGTAATAGAGTTTAGTTTTTTATATGCTAATATTGTTAAGTTCATCGATGGTGGTTTTGTAACCCTAATAATTGCTTGCGTATTGATAGGTATTATGGCAACTTGGTTTATGGCAAAACAAATTAGTCATAATTATACCAAAATTGTTAAAATAGATAATTACAAAAAAGTACTTGCCGAATTGAGTGTGGATTTATCAATTCCAAAATATGCCACACATTTGATATACATGACTAACTCTACACGAAGTGATGAAATAGAGGAGAAAGTAATGTACTCCATTCTTCAAAAAAGACCAAAACGTGCCGATTTGTATTGGTTTGTTCACGTCAATATTTTAAGTGAACCTTATAAAAAAGAATACCGTGTTACCGAAATTGTAAAAGACGATATTTATAGAGTAGATTTTTATTTAGGATTTAGAGAGCCAACCAAAATTAATTTAATGTTCAAACAGGTAATTAAAGACATGGTTCAAAGAGGTGAAGTGGATATAACAAGTCGCTACGAATCTTTGAATAAAAACAATATTATTGGCGACTTTAAGTTTGTACTTTCCGAAAAATTCTTATCCAACGATAGCGATTTGACCTTCTTTGAGAAAGTTGTCATGAACAATTATTTCATAATGAAAAAACTAAGTTTATCCGAAGAAAAAGGCTTTGGTTTAGACAGTAGTTCGGTTAAAGTAGAACAGTTCCCAATGGTTTTACATCCACCAGAAATTATTGATATGAAACGACTCAATTAAAAAATAATTACTGTTACCCGTTGGGTGTAATTATTTTTTATGGCTGATTTATACTAAATTGTCACATTGAGCTTGTCGAAATGTATCCT
>Ga0114966_10005641_pt1 | contig 10546 bp, 5 predicted proteins | sample M_130207_XF_Meta_FD_87029 | JGI IMG/M metagenome (GOLD analysis project Ga0114966, IMG submission 87029) | Freshwater microbial communities from Lake Montjoie, Canada to study carbon cycling - M_130207_XF_MetaG | ecosystem: Environmental > Aquatic > Freshwater > Lake | place: Lake Montjoie...
CTTGTGAACACCTTTATGCCGCGAGTTCCGGAAATCGCCGTGGCGTCTAAAATCGGATTTCGGCTATAAGCGGACGCTACGGGTACGAGGAGACCGGCGGGGTTTTCTTCATGAACGTTTTCAGGATATTTTTCTGAGGATTTCTTAAGGCCAACGGTTTCGGCAAGGTGCCGCGGTGGTCCGCGTGCCGCGCGATAGCCTGCCTCTCATTCCCGGTCATGCCGCCTTATAAAAAAGTGGGAGGAAGCGGTGGACGGACGAGCAGAAATGCGTGCTCCTCTCTGTGGTGGCCGCGACCTTGGGGATGACCGAAACCACCGAGGCCATGCAGATCGCCTCCGACCATCCGCTCGACGTCCGGGGTCAGCGCGCGGAGCGGATGGTGGCGGATCTACTCGCGGGCCTCGCCGAGGTGGCGAAGCCTGAGTTTGCCAAACTGAAAGGGCCGGTGCAGCTCGTGCGGGAGCACAGAGTGAACGCCCTGAGACAATGCTTCGGACTGGAAAAACCGAACAGGACCAAGCGAGAGGCGCACCCGGTTGTTTGCGAACAAGCGAGGGTTGATCGGCGAGAGAGCCACTTCGTTGCGTTGGGGCTAAGGCGCCCCAGTCTCGACCGGCGCCGGCGAGGTGATTCAATCACCGACGACGAATTTTACGAACCAGCGAGGGTTGATCGGCGAGAGAGCCACTTCGTTGCGTTGGGGCTACGGTGCCCCAGTCTCGGCCGGCGCCGGCGAGGTGAATCAATCACCGACGACGAATTTCAAAGCGTACTGGGCGTGGTTATAATCGACCACGGTGGCGAGATAGTCGCGCCGGGCGCGGGCAAGCTCTTCTTCGGCTTGCAAATCTTCGAGGGCGGCGCCGACGCCGGCCTCGCGTCGTTGGCGGGAAAGCTTCGTGGTCTGATCGGACGAATCGAGGGTCTTGCGGGCAAGTTCGATTTGAGCGGTGAGTGAGCGGAGGCGAGTGTGCTGTTCGACGACTTGGCGGCGGATCAGGTCTCGGATTTTTTCTTGTTCGAGCCCGATTTGTTTTTCGCGGGAGGCGGTTTCTCGTTGGCGATTGTGATCGAAAAGGCCGCCCGGCCCGATGCGCCAACTGACACCGAAACTATAGTCGTTACTGACGTCGAAGTCGCGGCGCAAAGAACTGGAGCCGGCGCCGCCGCCGAGGCCGCCGAGGGCGATTTGGGCGCCGACGGTGGGGATAAGCGGGGCTTGGGTGGCAGCGCGGCGATGGGTGCGGGCGATTTCGAGGCGGATAGCGGCTTCGTCGAGCTCGGGGCGCCGGGCGAGGGCGCGGGCGATCAAGGTGGCAAGATCATCGGTGCGCTCGGTGAGGGCGATGGGCGCGAGGTCGGCGTCAATGGGGGCAAGTTCGATGGTGGGATCGAGGCGGAGGATTTCGGAGAGACGGACCGCGGCCACGCGCTGCTCGGTCTGGGCGCGCAGGAGGGTGAGCTCAGCGCGCTCGCGGGCCGCGCGGAGGCGGGTGGCATCACCCTTAAACGTGAGACCGGCGGTGGAGGTGGCGGCGATTTGATCGGCGTGGCGCGCGGCGATCCGCGCGGCTTCCTCAGCGGCGATGACGCCCGCGCGGGCGCGGCTGAGATCGAAATAGCCCGTAGCGGCGCGAAACGCGGTTTCGCGTTGGCGACCGGCGACGGCGATCTCGCTTGAGCGGACGAGTTGTTGGGCGACGAGGGATTGAAAGTAGGTTTCGCCAAGATCAAGTTGGGAATTTAAGGCGAAGCCGAGCGCGAGCGATTGTTTGTCGGCGTCGATGATCGGTCCATTGACGGCTTGGCTATTGCCCGCGTGGCGCCGCAGCGCGAGTGCGGGTGTAATCCAAGGGAAGAAGCGGGCGCGGGCCGAGTCGTGGGCGGCTTGGGCTTCGGCGACCTTTTCCCGAGCGAGGTCAACGTCGAGGTTACTGGCACCGACGAGACGGAGGGCGGTCGGTAGATCGATAGTTCCTCCGGTGGGGGCGGCTTGGTCGGCGGCGCGGAGCGATGTCGCTACGGCGATCACGAGGGTAAGGCGGCCGATCCACGAGGGCGGACGGAACCGGCGACGGGCGGTTGGCAAGGCGCACGGATTGGGCGCGGGATCGGTTGGGCGCATCGCGGCAAGAAGTGCGGTCAACATTATTTAGTCTCCGTTATCTTGATCGCTTGACCTGAAACCAGGGCCGTTTTGCCAGGGAGAATGACCTTGGCGTTCTCCGCGATGCCCTCGAGGATCTCCACGTTGGTTCCGTCGTTAAAACCATATTTGACGGGAATTCTGGTCGCCTTGCCATCGGTGACCGTAAAAAGGAATCCGGCGTTTTTTTCTTTAACTAAAGCGGCGGCGGGGATGAGGAGGGTGGCGGTGTGCAATTCTACGCCGATCTTAATGATGGCATACATGCCTGGTCGGAGCGTGAGATCGGCGTTAGGGAGGTCGGCCTCGACACTGAGGGATCGGGTAGCTTCGTCGAGGGCGCCGGAGGTTCGGCTGACTTTGCCGCGAAAAGTGCGCGCTGGTAGTGACTCGGTGGTGAGGATGACGGGTTGGCCCGATTGGATACGGGCGGCTTCGATTTCAGGGACGGCGGCGACGGCCCGCACCGTGGAGTAATCCATCAGCCTGACGATGGCGGCAGCGGTAGGATTGCTCCCGGCGGTGGCGGCCGGGACAAAGGCCCCGATGTCGAGATAGCGGGCGGTGACGACGCTATCGAAAGGCGCGACGATGCGACGGTAGCGGAGGAGCGTTTCATTTTGAGCCAAGGAGGCCTGGGCGATGGCGAGACGGGCCTCGGATGCGTCGGTGACTTGGGGAGTGATGAGATCGGGCGCTTGGGAGCGGGCGGCCTTGACGCGATCGGCTTCGGAGGAGGCGATGCGGACCTCAGCGAGGTGGCGGGCCTGATCAGCGATCAGCTCGGGCATTTCGATTTCGGCGAGGAGTTGGCCGGCTTTGACGGTATCTCCCTTATCGACGGAGATTGATTTGAGGTAGCCGCCGACTTTGGCGTGGAGGGTGACCTGCTGGTTGGCGCGCACGGTGCCGGGCAGGGTGATGAAGCGGTGGATATCGCCCCTTCGAGGTGAGGTGACGGCGACCTCGACCGGCGTCTGGGCCGTTACCGAAGAGGCGATTAAAGTGGCGCTGAGCGCAAGAAAGCGAAGGGAGAGCATGGCGGGAATCAAAACGAACTCAAGTGTGGCGGGGTTGCGAGTAGTGGGGGCTGTCGGAATCATTCGGGTCGAGGGAGGGCGAGCGAACGCGCCGGCTGGTGAGAATGGCGAAGAAGCTTGGAATGACGAAGAGGGTGGCAAGGGTGGCCAAGACGAGGCCACCGATAACGGCGCGGCCGAGCGGAGCGGTTTGGTCGCCACTCTCGCCGAGGCCCAAGGCGAGGGGGAGCATGCCGGCGATCATGGCGCAGCTGGTCATGAGGATCGGGCGGAGGCGGCTACGACCGCCCTCGACGGCGGCGGCGATCGGATCGGCGCAAGTGATGCGGGATTTCTCGGCAAAGGTAACGAGCAGGATCGCATTAGCGACGGCGACGCCCACGGCCATGATGGCACCCATGGCGGATTGGATGTTGAGAGTGGTTCCGGTGAGATCGAGCGTGACGACGACGCCGGCGAGGACGGCGGGAATGGTGGCGATGACGGCAAAGGCGAGTCGGAGTGATTGGAAGTTCGCGGCGAGCATCAAAAAGATCACGATAATCGCGATGACGAGACCGGAGCGGAAACCGTCGAGCAGTTGGTTGAGGGGAACAACCTGTCCGCGGAGATCGAGCTTGGTTTTGGCCTCAGGGGGCGCGCCGGCGGCGGCAATGGCGTGGCGGATTGCCTTGGTGGCGGTGCCGAGATCGGAGCCGTGAATATTGGCGGTGATGCTGACAACCCGAGCGAGATTATAGCGCTCGTACGTGCCCACCGTCGTCCCCTGCGCAAGGCTGGCGATATTACGCAGAGGCACCGTCTGCCCGGTGTTGGAGTTGACCGGGATATTTTGCAAATCCTCGAGCGAGGATGTTTTCGCCTCGGGGATTTGGACTTGGAGGTTATAGCTGATACCGGTGGCGGGGTCGGCCCAGAAGTTGGCGACGGTAAAACGGCTGGACGTTGTGGCGGCGACGAGGGAGCGGGTCACGTCGCTCATTTGGACGCCGAGGAGACCGGCGCGCTCGCGGTCGACGGTGACGGCGACGCTGGGGTAATCGAGAGTCTGGGCGATTTGGATATCGCGCAGGAAAGGCACGGTCTTGAGTTGGTCGACGATTTTATCGGCGTAGGCCTTGCTGACGGGGAGGGCGGAGCCGCTAATGGCGATCTCGATGGGGGTGGGAGAGCCAAAGCTCATCACGCGGGCGACGATATCTTGGGGTTCAAAGGAGAAGCGTACGTCGGGCAAGTCGCGGGAAAAGGCGCCCCGCAGTTTTTCTTTGAATTCCTCGATTTTAATTCCCGTGCCGGGTTTGAGTTGGACGGCGAGCCAGCCCTCCTCGGGGCCCCCGTTCCAAAGATGCACGAGATTGACGGGGAAGCTGGAGTTGTGGACGCCGACCATGCCGATGGACATCTCGATCTTGTCGGCACCGCCGGCTTCGCGCTCGATAATTTTGAGCACTTTGGCGGAGATGGCCTCGGTGAGGGCGACTTGCGTGCCGCTGGCGGCGCGGAGCCTGACGGCAAATTGGCCGTTGTCGGTCTTGGGGAAAATTTCGGTACCGAGGCGACTGCCGATGGTCCAGATGACGCTGGTGCAAACGGCGAGGTAAATGATGGCGAGAGGCCAGCGGGCGCGCACGACCGTGCGGAGTAAGCCCGCGTAAGCGCTCTGAGTTGCCGAGAAGAAAGCGCTGGCGGGGACTTCGCCGGGATGACGGCGCAAAAGCCACACGGACAGGATGGGGACCAGGGTGCTCGATAACAGGTAGGAAGCGATCATGGAGAACCCGACAGCGAGGGCCATGGGAACGAAAAGGGCTTTGGCGGCGCCGACCATAAAGAAGGCCGGAATGAAGATGCTCAGGATACACAACATTGCGAGGAGTCGGGGCAGAGCGGTTTCCTGAGTACCATCGAGAGCGGCGCGGGCGAGAGTCGCTCCGCGGGCGAGGTGCGTGTGGATATTTTCGACGGCGACCGTGGCCTCGTCGACCAAGATGCCGATGGCGAGGGCGAGCCCGCCGAGGGTCATCAAGTGGATGGACTGCCCGGTGATCCAGAGTGCGAAAACAGCGGCGAGCAGGGAGAGCGGGATATTGATGATAACGATGAAGGCGCTGCGCCAATCTCGGAGAAATAACAAAACCATGAGGCCAGTGAGGAGGGCCCCAAGCCCGCCCTCTTTTAGGACATCTTTAATCGATCGGTTGACGACAGGAGATTGGTCGAAGACGTAGTTCACCTTGATATCATCAGGCAAAATCTTCTGAAACTCGGGGATGTTTTTCTTAACGAGATCGACGACTGCCAAGGTCGACGCATCGCTGCGCTTGGTGACGGGAAGATAGACGGTGCGCCGGCCGTTCGCGAGGGCATAGGAGGTGGTGACATCGGCGCCGTCCTCGATGGTGGCGACGTCGCGCACGAATACGGCGCCCTGCTCGGTTTTGCGCAAGGGAACGGCCTCGAGATCCTTAATGTTGGTCACGATCGCGTTCATCGCGATGATCGGGTATTTGTCGCCGAGGTTCATATTACCCGACGGGCTGATCGTGTTGGCCTCGGCGAGAGATTTGACGATGTCGTCGGGGGAGAGCCCGTAGGCGCGCATGCGGTCGGGGTTGACGTTGACGATGATACCGCGGGAACTGCCACCGAAAGGAGGAGGTGCGGAGACGCCGGGCAGCGTGGCGAAGGCGGGGCGAACGCGGTTAAGCGCTTGGTCCTGCATTTCGCCGAGAGTGCGATTGGGGTTATCGGAAGAGAAAACGAGGTAGCCGACGGCGACGCTGCCGGCGTCGAAACGCATGACGAAAGGAGCGGCGGTACCCGCTGGCATGAAGGCGCGGGAGCGGTTGACCATACCGATGGTTTCGGACATGGCCTGAGACATATCGGTCCCCGGATGAAATTGGAGTTTCATGATCGAAGCCCCCTGAATTGACTTCGATTCGACGTGTTCGATTCCGGTAATATAGAGGAAGTGATATTCGTATCGGTAGGTGAGGTAGCCCTCCATTTGGGCCGGATCCATGCCGCCGTACGGTTGAGCGACGTAAATGGTGGGTATGCCGAGAGGCGGAAAGATATCGCGCGCCATGCGCTGGATCGCGAGCCACGAGGAGAGCGCGACCGCGATGACGAGAACGACGATCGTCAGCGGACGACGGAGGGCTAGTTGCAGTAAATTCATGCCAAGGGTGGTAACGCGGTAATCTAAAAAAGTGATAGGACAACGTCTCCCGCGCATGCACAAGGTGTTTTCGCGAATCCGCATCGACCTCGACCTCTACCTCTACTGATGACGCGTGAACCGGGGGCGTTTGCTTGTCGAAACAAGAAATTGATGCGGGCAAAGGAGATAAATATTTTTGAGAAGAAGGCCGCGCGCTCTCATCAAGGCGGATAAAATCGCCTCGAGGCCGCCCAGGCGTCGCCGCTCCTTGATTACCCAAGGCTCGGGTCGGCCGGAGCGCGCGCTTTTGCGGCGGATTGAATATCAGGTGAGCGGCTGATCACGGGAACCGCGTTGGTCGGTTCCTCGCCGCGATCATTCCGCGTGCTGACGGCGACGGGTCCGCTGCTGCCGAGGCTGTTCAGGCCGAAACGCGCGTCGGTCAAGCCGTCCAAGGCCCAGATCCGCGAGAAGGCAACGTCGGAGCGTTTGACCCGGCGCCCGATAGCATTGAATTTGGCGTGATGATATCGACCTCCTTATTTCGGACTTCTTGCCGCGCGGGCGCGCTGCTCGCGCTCATTTTCTGGGCGCTCGTCATGCCGCTTTCGGCGCAGGGTTCAGGGACAATCGAAGGGCGGGTTACGAATCCGACGACAGGTGGTGTGCTCGAAAATGCGCGCATCGCCGTCGTGGGAACTCCACACGAAGCGCTGAGCGATTCGGGTGGTTTTTACCGCCTTGACGGCGTGCCGGTGGGAACGGTGCAGGTGCGCGTGTTCTTCACGGGTTTCCCGCCAGTGAGCGCTGCCGTGGTGGTGACGTTGGGGCAAACCGCCCAGCAGGATTTTCAGTTGTCACTTACTGGGAGTAAATTCGGGGCGCAGGGGACGGCTGGCGGGCTGGTGAAACTCGATGAATTTGTGGTCGCGACCTCGCGCGAAATGAGCGGTGCGGCCCTCGCGATCAACGAGCAGAGGTTTGCCTCGAACATGAAAAATGTCGTCGCAACGGATGAGTTCGGCGACATCGCGGAAGGCAATGTCGCGGAGTTTTTGAAGTTTATGCCCGGTGTGAATATCGACTACGCCGGCGGCAACGCGCGTGATATTTCGCTGAATGGAGTGCCGGCGACCAACGTCCCCGTCACGCTGGACGGGTTCGGCCTCGCGAGTGCGGTGGGGGGAGGCGCGGGCGGCACCTCGCGCGGGGTCGCCCTCGATCAAGTTTCCATTAATAACCTCTCGCGGATCGAGGTCTCATTTTCGCCGACGCCAGACTCGCAGGGCAGCGCGCTCGCCGGTTCCGTCAACCTAGTGCCACGCAGCTCGTTCGAGCGCACCCGGCCTTCTGGAAACTTTAGTGCCTATTTCATGCTTCGCGACGACATCAAGAAATGGGGTGCGACGCCGGCCCCGCGTCATCCCACGCGCAAAATCCATCCCGGATTTGACCTCGCCTACATTGCGCCCGTGAACAAGCGCTTTGGTTTCACGCTCTCCGCGGGCATGAACCGGCAGTACTCCGGTGAACCGCAGATCCAAAACCTTTGGCGTGGCACCCAGAATCCGACCAACGGCACGACGTATCCGCACACAACTTTTGATCAACCCTACCTCACTTCGACCATCATCCGTAACAGCGGTAAGGATACGAACCGCTCGTCATTCGGCGTGACCGTAGATTACAAATTCACGTCGAAGGATCGGGTCGCGTTGGCTCTGCAGTACTCAACCTTTAACGTGCACATCAACCACAACGAACTCACGTTTGATGTCGGGCGGGTGAACCCCGGCGATTTCGGTTTGACCGCCACGCGCGGCGCTGCCGGCCAAGGCACCCTGCAGCTTGTGACCACTGGGAATGATCGCCAGAATTGGACCTTCATGCCCTCCCTGGTCTGGCGCCATGACGGGCCACTTTGGAAAACGGACGCCGGCTTCGCCTTTTCGCGCGCGAGCAATCGGAACCGCAATGTCGAGTCAGGATACTTTGACACGACGACCGCGCGTCGGACCGGCGTCACGGTTTCGTTTGCAGATATTTTTTATCTCCGGCCAAGTGCGATCACGGTCACGGATACCGCCGGAGCGCCGGTTGATCCGTATTCGCTAAAAAACTACGTGATCACTGCGACCACTGGCAATGCGCGCAGCACCGATGACTACAAGCGCACGCTTTACGGCAATGTGCGTCGTGATTTTTTTGGTTGGGTGCCGTGGTCGCTCCGCGCGGGCGTCGATTTTCGCCAAGCAGAGCGGGACCAGCGCTTCTCCGTGCCGGCCTACACTTACGTCGGGCGCGACGGAGTGGCGAGCACGACGCTTTCGGCGACGAGTGATGATCTCGCGCTGCCGTTTCTCGATCCGAGCTTCTCCGACCGCCAGCCGCACTACGGCTTCCCTAAATTTCAAGGTGTGAGCAGCGAACTCATCTACAACCAGTACGTCGCCAACCCGACCTATTTCACCACGAATCAGAATACGACTTATCGTAACCAAGTGACGAACTCGAAGTTCGCCGAGGAGCTGGTGTCTTCCGCGTATCTGCGCGGTGATTTAAGTTTGTTCGCTAATCGTCTCAAGCTGGTGACCGGGCTCCGCGCTGAGCAGACCAACGTAAAAGCGGAGGGGCCTCTTACGGATCCGACCCGGAACGTCCAGCGAGATGCCCAGGGCAAACCTCTGCTTGGTGCCAACGGCCGCCCCCTCGCGATCTTGCCGGTGACGGACGCATTGGGGGTTTCCAAGCTCACTTTCCTTGATCGGTCGGCCCACGCGGAAAAAGAGTATCTGCGCGTTTTCCCCAGCGTTAATGCGAGCTATAATCTGCGGGAAGATCTGATCGCGCGGGCGGCGTGGTACCCGTCGATCGGCCGGCCGGATTTTAACCAATATGCGGGAGGCGTCACGCTGCCGGATCCAGAAAATCCGACTCCTAACGACCAGATTTCACTCAGTAATGTGAGTATCAAGCCGTGGAGCGCGCGGACGTTTAACGTGCGTTTGGAATATTATTTAGCGGGTGTTGGGCAGCTTTCGGTCGGCGCATTTCGGCGGGATTTTGAAAACTTCTTCGGCAACACGACGTTGCCCGCCACCCCTGAGTTTCTCGAACTCTACAGCCTCGATCCCAACGTGTACGGACGTTACCCGGTGGTGACCCAGTACAACGTCGAAAGTTCGGTCCGCATGGAGGGGCTCAACTTGGGCTACAAACAGGCGCTGACGTTCCTGCCGATCTGGGCCCGCGGGGTCACCGTATTCGTCAACGGAGCCACCCAGCGGATGATGGGGCCGCAGAGTTCGGGCAATTTCCCTGGTTTCATTCCGCGGACGGCGAGTTGGGGGCTCAGTCTAAATCGCGAGCGTTACAGCCTTCGTGCGAATTGGAACTACCGCAGCCTTCAGCGCCGTGGGGCGATTGCCGCAGGCAGCAGCATCGAGCCAGGTACCTTTACGTGGTGGTCGAAGCGTCTCTATCTCGATTTAAACGCTGAATTTCTGCTCATGCGCCGGCTTTCGCTTTTCGCCAGTATTCGGAAGATGGGCGATGCCCCCGATGACGTAAAAGTATTTGGTCCGAGCACGCCCGCGATCGCCCGTTTCCGGACGCGGGTCGAATATGGTTCGCTGTGGAATTTTGGGCTGAAGGGGACGTTTTAAAGGCGTGGCAGAAGGGGCGGGCGGGGTCAGCCTGCGGGTCGATCCGGACGGCCAGGCTGGGCAGGGGTGCCATTACATCCACCTCAATCTCGTGCGGGCCAAGATACCCTCGATTGAGCAGGTGTCAGAAAGGCCCGGCTGAAGCTTGCGCGGGGTGTTCTCCCCGAAGTTGCGACTGGGGCTAGTATGATTCCGGGGCGACGCTGGAACCTGCCAACGGTTTGAGCGAGACCGCCGGCGCCGGAAAAAGTATCGGGAGTATTTGGCCTGGCTGGCTGGGGACGATCCGCCGAAAAACGCAGAAGTTTGCCAGGATGGCCCCTCGGTTGGAACAGCGGCCAAGTGAGCCTAAAGTCGGGAGATGGCCCGCGAACACGCCGAAGCCGCCAGCTACAGACGGAGAGAGACTGGTCCGCGCAAGGCGAGCGGCGCAGCCGGCGGTCTGGCGAAACGTCGGGTCCCTGAATTCGCGATTTGGCCGAGTCGCGCGCGAGTCGCTGTCCAAGGCCAAGGTCTCCGGTTCGGC